>Ga0209536_100003750_pt1 | contig 24247 bp, 14 predicted proteins | sample DeeMarSeWOR28_12_FD_187461 | JGI IMG/M metagenome (GOLD analysis project Ga0209536, IMG submission 187461) | Marine sediment microbial communities from White Oak River estuary, North Carolina - WOR-2-8_12 (SPAdes) (version 2) | ecosystem: Environmental > Aquatic > Marine > Intertidal zone >...
CGATGATCTCCGAGTGGGCGTGCTGGGATATCTGCCGAACCAGGGTGCGGCGGTAGGCCTCGGGCATCCAGTCTTTCGCCTCGATCTTCTCCTCGGCATCAATGCGCGCCTGGAACGCGGCGAGCTGCTCGGGCGTCTCTGCGCCGCGGCGGGCTGCTGCCTTGTCTTTCTGGTCAAGACCTTGTGTGTACACGTCTTCTCCTACAGCTGGGCCGCTAATCTGTCACGGTTTTTGACAACTTTCAATGCTGTTTGTATCACTTTTTTCGGTCACCGGACGAGCAAGGCCTCGCCCTTGCTCGACGAGCGGCCGCGAAACATGGCCACCAGCTCGTCGCGCTGGTTGCGCACTTCGACGGTGTAAAAGCCGCTTTTCGTGCCACGGTAGTCTTCGCGCGCCAGCGCGCGCAGCTCGTCGCCGAGACGGGCGGGGCGCAGGAAGTCGATGCTCGCCGCGGCCGCGAAGGTCAGGTCGTCGTAGCCGTTGCACGCGAACGCAAATGCGGTGTCGGCCAGGGTAAATAACAGGCCGCCATGACAGACGTCGAATCCGTTGACCATGTCCTCCCGGACGATCATGCGCGCCACCGCCCTGCCCGCTTCCTGGACGTCGATCTGAATGCCGAGCGCATTGGATGCCGCGTCGTTCGCGTACATCGCCTCGGCGCAGCGTTTTGCTGTTTCGGTCGCTTCCATCTCAGGCGCTTTTCCTCTGTTTGGCATCCGCGTTTTCGAGCCCGCCGAAACGCTGCAGGTAACTTCCTGCCGGCGGCGGCAGCGGACCGTCCGCCGTTTCCATGACGTCCCCCAGGTAGTCGTCGGCCGCCGCGTGAAGACCCCGGTAGAGATTCCGGCAAAGCTGGTAAGCAGCCGTGCCGTGCCAGCCGGCCGGCAACAGTTCCTGCGGCAGCTGCGGGTCGCGAAGCAGCACTTTACGATACTCCTGTATCAGCAGCGTACGCGTTACGAAAGCGGTACGCGGCTCGACCTTGCGCGTTTTTTTGAGAGCCGCGAAGAGCGGCCGGAACATTGCCACGAATTTCTCGTAGCGGGCATCGATATCGTCGAGATTCCAGGCAGCCGCCGCCAGCTTCCGCATCGACGCATCGCTTTTCACCGTGCGGCCCGAGAGGATGACGACGTCATCCGCCGCGCCCGTACGTTGCAGCGTGATTTCGAGGTCCGATTCGTCCGGCGCAGGGCGCGCCAGCACGTTGGCCGAGAGCGCACCGAAACCGAGCCAGCCGCACTCGCGGCGCAGCGTCTCTTTCACGGCCGCGTCGAGGCTGGACAGCAGCAACAGGCACCATTGTCCGTCCCAGTCCGTAACCGGTTCGCCGTAGATACGATGCGTGGCGGCGCGAAACTTCTCGCGCCCGTCGTCGGTCAGGCTGTAGAAAGAGCGCCGGCCCACCTGGGACGACTGCAGCCAGCCGTCCTTCGCGAGCCGGAACACGGAGGTCCGCACCAGCCGCTCGTTGATGCCGAATTCGGCCATGGCGCGGATCAGGCTGCCCAGCCAGACGGTGCCGCCGCGCGGCGCGATCGAATCCCCGAAGACGGTCGTGATGAGAGAGCCCGCACGCAATGTCGGCCGGGATCGGAATTCCTCGAGGACCAGGTCGCAGGCTGAATCAATGCTCATCGCGGGGTGCACTTGCTTTCGAATCCAACGACCGTACAATTTGATACATAATAATTCAATTCTCTTTTTACTTTGTATCCCACTGAACCGGCCCGTGCAGCCGGCCCAGGAGTCGCAATGATGAAGCTCGGCAATCTCGCAGAGGACCGCTGGATCGAAGGTGCCGGCGACGGCAAGGCATTGAGCAGCGCCGTAACCGGTGAACCGATCGCACGCATCAGCAGCGACGGGCTCGACTTTCGCGGCATGCTCGAGCATGCGCGCGACGTCGGCGGTGCCAACCTGAGGAAGATGACCTTCCACGAGCGCGGCGACATGCTGAAAGCGCTTGCCCAGTACCTGATGGAACACAAGAAAGACTTCTACGGGCTGTCGACACAAACCGGCGCGACACGCGCGGACAGCTGGATCGATATCGACGGGGGCATTTCCACGCTGTTCGTATTCTCGAGCAAGGCCCGGCGCGAAATGCCGAACGATCACGTCTACCTCGACGGCCCGCCCGAACAGATCTCGCGCAACGGTACGTTCGTCGGGCAGCATATCTACACGCCGAAGCTCGGCGCCGCGGTGCATATCAACGCATTCAACTTCCCGGTCTGGGGAATGCTCGAGAAGCTGGCGCCGACGCTTGCGGCCGGCGTCCCCGCGATCGTAAAACCGGCGTCGAGCACGGCCTACCTCACCGAGATCGTCGTCAGGCGCATCATGGAATCCGGGTTGCTGCCAGCGGGAAGCCTGCAGCTGATTTGCGGCGGCGTGGGTGACCTGTTCGATCACCTCAACTGCCAGGACACGATCGCCTTCACCGGCTCGAAGTCCACGGCCGAGACACTGCAGCAGCATCCCCGCGTCATCAGCGAGTCCGTCGCGTTCACCGCCGAGACCGATTCGCTCAACGCGTCGATACTCGGCCCGGACGCCGGGCCCGACACGCCCGAATTCGATCTGTATATAAAAGAGGTCGTCAGGGAGATGACGAGCAAGGCCGGGCAAAAGTGCACGGCGATACGCCGAATCATCGCTCCTGCCGCAATTGCCGGCGAACTGGTCGACGCGCTGTCGACGGCGCTGGGACAGGTAAGCATCGGCAATCCGGGCAACAAGGATGTCGGCATGGGCGCGCTGGCAAGCCAGGGGCAACGCGACGAAGTTCGCGCGCGCGTCGGCGACCTCGCGAAAGAAGCCGACATCGTCTATGGCGGCAGGGACGACTTCGGAGTCGTCGACGCGGATGCGCGGAAAGGCGCCTTTTTCATGCCGACGCTGCTGCATTGCGAGAAGCCCTTGCGCTCGTCCGCCGTGCACTCGGTGGAGGCATTCGGACCCGTAAGCACGGTACTCCCCTACGACACGCTCGATGAGGCGATCGAACTGGCGCGGATGGGGGAAGGCAGCCTGGCCGGCTCCATCTTCACCAACGACAACGGCGTTGCGCGCGAACTCGTGCTCGGCACGGCCGCGTATCACGGCCGCATGCTGGTCATCAACCGGCACTGCGCCGGCGAGTCGACCGGACACGGTTCGCCGCTGCCGCATCTCGTCCACGGCGGTCCGGGCCGCGCTGGCGGCGGCGAGGAAATGGGCGGCGTTCGCGGCATCAAACACTATATGCAGCGCACGGCGATCCAGGGCTCGCCGGAGACCCTGTCGGTGATCGGCCATCGATGGGTGCGTGGCGCCGACCAGAAAGACCCCGGTGCGCACCCGTTCCGCAAGACCTTCGAGCAGCTCGAGATCGGCGATACCTTCCAGAGCGACCTGCGCGAAGTCTCGCTGGACGACATCAATCACTTCGCCGAATTCACGGGCGATACCTTTTATGCGCATATGGACGAGGAAGCCGCCGCGAAAAACCCGTTCTTCGAGGGCCGCGTCGCGCATGGTTACCTGATCGTCGCATTCGCGGCGGGCCTGTTCGTGGACCCCGACTTCGGGCCCGTACTCGCGAATTACGGAATCGACGATCTGCGCTTTATAACTCCGCTCAACCACGGCGACGCCATGCGGGTTCGCCTCACGTGCAAACAAAAGACGCTGCGGGGCGACAGTGGATACGGCGAGGTTCGCTGGGACACGGAAGTCACGAACCAGGACGACGAGATCGTCGCGCAATACGACGTGCTGACGATGGTGGCAACCGACGCCCACTGGGCATCGGTGCAATAGCATTCCCTGTCACGCATCGGCGTGAATCATGCTTTCTTTTTCCTCGACCCGGCGCAGCAGCGCCGCGAACCGTGGAGTGCTGCGCAGTGACAGGAGATCCTCGTCATTACGCATCCAGTCGGAACTGACCGTACCGTGTTCCACCGCCTGCTCGAGATAGTCGAGCGACTCTTCAGTTTCCCCGAGGGTCGCGAAGTTGCATGCGACATTGTAAAGCACGATAGGATCGTCCGGGTCGAGTTCGAGGGCGCGGCGCAGCCAGTTTTTTGCGCGCTCGATCTGCCCGAGCGCGATCAGCGAGCCGGCGCCGAGGTGCAGCCCTCGGGCGTCATCGGGATACCACTCGAGGTGTTTCTCCAGCACTTGCACCGCTTCCCGGGCCTCCTCGATGGCCAGCGCCGTATACCCGGTCCCGCGCAGGATCTGGACCCTGAGGCAGCGTGACTGGTAGTCGGCGGGATCGACGTCGGCGGCTTTCCGGAACAATTCCGCCGCACCCTCGAGGTCGCCCTGGTGGAATCGCGTCCGCGCGTAGTAGTAGTAAGCCTCGAACAGCTGCGGATTGAGTTCGAGCGCTTTCCTGAACGCGGCCTCGGCGGCCTCGAAATCGCGGCCCACGAGACAGGCGAGTCCGCGCGAAGCGTGGGCCTCCGCAAGCTCCGGTCCGAGTTCCAGTGCCCGCCTGCTCGCCCGGTCAGCTTGCTGCGCGTGCACCGGATTCGGATCGACATACATCATCAGGAACGAATGACAGTCGGCGTACCCCGCCCACGCGAGCGCGAAATTCGGATCGATATCGAGAGCCTGCCAGAACATCTGCCGAGCGTGCTCGATATCGACCTTGTGAAAGCGCTTGAAATATTGCCTTCCCCGGAGGTAGTAGTCATAAGCATCGATATGCGTGGGCGGCACCGCTCGTATCGATTCTTTCTCCTGCTCACTCATGGTTTCAACGAGCGCCTCCGCGATGCTTGCGGCGATTTCATCCTGGATCGCAAACACGTCCTCGAGCTCTGCGTCGAATTCCTTTGACCAGATGTGATAACCATCGGCTACCTTCACGAGCTGTGTCGTCACGCGGAGTTTCCGGCCTGACTTGCGTACGCTGCCCTCGAGTATGGACTTCACACCCAGCTTGCGGCCGATGGCCCGCACGTCACCCGCCTGTGGACTGAACTGGAACGACGACGAGCGTGCCGCTACATGGAGGTCCCTGATGCGCGTCAGCGCGCTGAGGATCTCCTCGGCCACCCCTTCGCAGAAATATTGCTGGTCCTGTGTCGGGCTCAGATCGAGAAATGGCAGCACGGCAATCGACGGCGCGTCGCTGTCCGTACCGCGGTCAGGGCTCGGAATCCTGTCACGGCGGATGCCCCTGGGCGTGATGTCGTACATCCATGCGAGTGCCAGGGCAACGGGGAATCCGGCGACGACCAGCACAATGAGGGCTGGCATCACCCATGTCGGCAGGCCGAGTGGATCGAACGTGACCTCGCCGATCTGCAGCAGCACCCAGCCGACGATCGCATAGGCGACAATCACCGGGTAGACTTCGCGGCGTTTCAGCTCAGCGGATAGCCTGGACCAGGACATCAACAAGCGCTTGCGCATTCGCAATCCCCCGCTTGGAAAGCCAGTTAGGAGTTGGGGGCATAAACAGGTATTCGCAATCCATCGATACTGGTATTTCGGTTTATACGTATAACGATCGGGGTTTCGACCCCCGCAGCCAAGTATCCACGCTATTCGACGCGCTCACCGAGGGGATTATCCCCGTTTGAAGGAGGCGCTAACCCCATAGCAAAATCGCCATGCTTCCCTGATACTCAGCATGGATTCAATTGATGACCTGGGGGCGGGCGTTGAGCGACAAACGGCATTCTGCCGATCTGACGCCATCAATTTGCGAGGAAGCGCTCGAGCGGTTTCGCCGATCCGAGGACTCGCTTGCCGGCGTGCTCGAACAGAACCACGTTGAAGTGCGCGACTTCATGGTGCTCTCGTTCGCATGCGATCAGCGTGGCCTCGATGTCGAACAGCTGATGTCCGCACTTCGGATGAGTCGGCATTCCGTGCTCGACTGCGTGGAGCGTCTTATTACGGCGGGTCTCGGCGCCTACGAGAATGGAGCCGACGGCTCGGCATCACCGCGCCGAGTCGTGCCGACGGCGGCGGGCCGGAGGCTGACCAGGCGTGTCCTTGGAGACGATACGTAAGGCGACACCATCACACAGTCTGCTCTTCAGGCCGTGCCGTGCTTCGTTTCTACCTGGATACCGACTTCTTTGAGAAACCCCGTGGGCAGTATGCCGCCAGCACAGACAATCACACCCTGATTCGGCAGAATCAGTGGTTCGCCGCCGACGTCGATGACAACGGCATCTTCGCGAATCTCGCGAACATTGGATTCCATAAGCACTCTCATGCGACCGGCCGCCTCGAGCTCCGCAACCTTATTGCGGTTTTTCGCCTTTGCGCGGGAGAACGCGGGAGACCGGTACGACAGGGTAACCGTGGTCCCCGGCTGTTCCGCGATGCTGTGGGCGGCTTCGAGCGCGCTATCGCCGCCACCCACGACCAATACGTGCTGGCCCCGGTATTGTTCGGGATCGATGAGTCGATAAACGACTTTCGACTGGTCTTCACCGGGCACGCCGAGTTGTCGCGGCGTCCCGCGCCGACCGATTGTCAGCAGGATGGCACGCGTTTTGTAAGAAGACGACGGCGTGACAACCTCGAATGACTTGCCGTCTGGCAGTCGATTTATAGCAGTCACGCGTTCGTTGTAGTTGATCTTCAGGCCGGTACTCGCCTCGACCCCCTGCCAGAACTCCAACAACTGCTCCTTGCTGGTTTCGGTGAACTTCATCTTGCCGACGATAGGCAGTATTGCCGGGCGTGTCATTACCAGCTTGCCGCGTGGAAAATGCGCGACGGTCCCACCCAGCGAGTCCTGCTCCAGGGTGACGAAATCGAGCTTCGCCATCATCGCGCCGAGAGAGGCGGCTATGCCGGCCGGTCCTGCACCGACAATTACCAGGTCGTGCCGACCGGCGACGCCGAATCCTTTGAGCTTGGTGATCGATTCCATGGCCTGCCGACCCTGCTCGATCGCGTTACGGATCAGCCCCATTCCGCCCAGTTCACCGGCGATGAAGATTCCCGGGATATTCGTCTGGAAATCCGGCTGCACCATGGGAATGTCGACGCCACGTTTTTCCGTACCAAATACGAGTTCGATTGCCCCGACAGGGCATGCTTTCTGACATGCACCATGCCCTATGCAGTTAGACGGCCCAACGAGTCGTGCTTTACCTCGGATCATGCCAAGCACCGCATGCGCATGCTGTTCCGGACAGGCAGCTACACACGAACGGCAGCCGATGCACTTATTGGGGTCGATCACGGGATGCAGCGACGGCGGTTCGGTCATGCTCGCTTCGATCGCTTCCTCGGCCGCCAGAATGCTCGCCTCTTCCCGGCGTTTTCTCGAACGCAGGTACCAGAGGAAAATCGCAACAACTGGTATTAAGTAAAGAACAACGAGTATCGGATTCATTTATTGGTGTATCGCAGACTTGTTGCAAAGACGGCAAAGCCTACCAGCGAATGACGCTGGCCTGAGCGGAATTTTTTCACAACTATTTATCGTCATGGTCTACTCAATTAATCCACAAAACATGCAAAAGCAAACTCTTAACGGTGACACCATCGGGTCTTTCGCAATTACAACGTACAGGACGGTAGGTGAAACACTGTAGTTCGTTCTGCGCAGAAACCCCTATTTTTATAGTGAAATTTCATCGCATGAATGTTGCCGTTTGGCGACATGTGGACCTCATCACAAAAGTGCGAGACAGTACCCGTTAATAACTTGACTTCGAACTAAGATACGTTCGACTGCGTCATGGATTGAGCAATTACTTCGCTCGGGCGTCCATTGGCACAACTGGCATAGGGACTGTCGGCGATTGGCGACGGAACGCACGCGTGTATCTGCATGATTCGTTTCGCTGCAAAAGATACCGACATTTTTTTGGAACCGTTTACATCTCGGTTGCGTGCATTGGGTATAGGTGGGTTTGTCGCGGACTCAAACCTCGGGTCCAAAACTTTTTCAATGGTGTCTGAATAATGAGCCTGGTGTTCTTCTGTATCACATTGACGATGACTCTGACTGCGCTGTCGTTCGCGGCGACGCCATTGGTATCTTCTCGCAGTAAAAACAACGCCGGCTTTGCGAAGTTTCCGCTGTTGGTAATCATCATCGTTATTGGCTTCGCCATTGCGCTGTATGCCGCAACAGGTACGCCGGGCCTCGAAAGCCAGCCCGCTAATTCAGGTGCTGCAGAGACGACCTCGGTACAGCGCCAGTCAACTGAAGCGCGGGACAAGGCCGCTTCCGTCGATACCTTGCTGGCAGGACTGGAAGAACGATTGCGCGACAATCCGGATGACGGCAAGGACTGGCTGTTGCTGGCGAAGTCCTACGAACACGTGGGGCGAAACGCGGACGCTTCGGAAGCCTACGCCAGGGCAGCTGCCCTCGGCGTTACAGATGAGGCATTGGGCACTCGCCTGAGCTCCGGTGAACCGACGGCGTCAGTTGCCACGGCGGAAATCCGTGGACGCCTGAGCTATTCGCAAGCAGTCGCCGGGCAGATCGGTCCTGATGATGTTGTTTTCATCACCGCAAAATCTCACGGCAACCCGATGCCACTCGCCGTTTTGCGGAGATCCGCATCCGAGGCGCCGTTTGATTTTGTACTGAGTGATGAAACATCGATGGTCAAGGGAAGCGGCATTTCAGCAGCAAGTGAAATCATCGTAACTGCGAAAGTGTCGAAGTCCGGCGACGCACTCAATACCGCTTCAGGCTTGCAGGCAACAGCCGGACCGATCGACCCTGGCAACGCAGGATTCATCGAGCTCGTGATTGGCGCCGCGGCGACGGAAACGGAATGAAAATAATTTTTGGGAATCCGCAGTAATGAACGAAACAGTATTGAATCGGCCGCTCGCCATCCCTCAACCGGGGGCAAAAGTCGTCACGAAACGGCCGCGCCGTGGTAACGGCGCTGTGCGTTGGTACAGCGTTCTGGCAGTGTTTATCCTGGCAGGCTGGTATCTGCGAGATCTCCAGCTCATCACTCCCGAGGAAGGAGTGGGGTACTGGCTGGGAATCACCGGTGGCTCGCTGATGCTGTTGCTCCTGCTTTATCCGTTGCGCAAGCGCATCCGGTTTCTACACCGGCTCGGTGCCACCAAGCACTGGTTCCGCATGCATATGATATTCGGACTGATCGGCCCGCTACTCATTCTCTACCACAGTAACTATCAGCTCGGTTCTTTCAATAGCCAGGTCGCTTTTTACTGCATGTTACTCGTCGCGGGCAGTGGCATTATCGGCCGGCATTTCTACGCCGCCATCCATCGCGGACTGTACGGAAGAAAGACCTCGCTGCGGGAGTTGCAGACGGATCTCAAGGCCTCGGTAGAAAAGAGCCACGGTCTTGCCAAGTTGATGCCGAAACTGGTCGCACGCCTGGACAAGCTGTCTGCCGATCTCCAGAGCGACAGGGTCCGGCAAACGATCGGAATTCGCCGTAGTCTGAAATGGACGTTTACACATACCCTGGTACGCCTGTCCCTGCTATGGACGGCACACAGGGAGCTGCAGTTGGCGGCTGTACGCTACCCGGTCATCGCCAGGGAGCGGAAACGCATTTATCGAACGGCTGCGCGGTATATCCGTGACTACACCGTTCTCACCGGCCGGGTCGCGCAATACTCGTTTTACGAGCGATTGTTCGGTCTCTGGCACGTGCTGCATCTGCCACTGTTTTTCATGATGGTGCTGTCGGCGCTCGTGCATGTACTCGCGGTTCACATGTACTAGACACGGTGATGTCAACCGCATGAGATTTGGATTTCTTCTCACTGGAATAGTTATGGCTTTGGCGGTACTCGCTCACAACCCGGCTCATGCCCAGATCGAAACCCTGGTCATGCCGGGGAAAGTGATCGAGGGTCATGCGGAGTATGAAAGCGAGTGCGCCCTGTGCCATCAGAAATTCAAGAGAGGCAAACAACGCGCGCTGTGCCTTGACTGCCACGAGGACATCGCTGCAGACATCGAAAAACCCGCAGGCTTCCACGGACGGATCCGGAGAGCCGAAGATGTGCCGTGTGTGAAGTGCCATACCGATCACGAGGGTCGCGATGCCGATATCGTGCAACTCGACGAAACCGACTTCGATCACGATTTCACGGACTTTCCGTTGCTCGGCAAACACGCCGAAAATGAATGCTCCGCGTGCCACGCCGCTGACGAGAAGCACCGCGACGCCCCGAACGACTGTTACGCGTGTCACGAAGAAGACGATTCGCACGGCGGCACGCTTGGCGAGACGTGCGGCGATTGTCATTCGCCCGTGGAATGGCAGGACGTCGAATTCGATCATGAAACGACTGGTTATCCGTTGATTGGCAAACACCTGGAGCCCGCCTGCCTGGATTGCCATGAGGACAACACCTTCCAGAATGCACCGACCGAGTGCTACGACTGCCATGCCGAGGACGATGCACACGAGGGCCGTAGCGGCAACGATTGCGGCAACTGTCACAGCCCGAAAGGCTGGGACGACACGAGCTTCGATCACAATCGCGATACGGATTTCATGCTGGACGGCAAGCATGCCGAACAAAATTGCGATGGCTGCCACAGCGAAGACCCGTTCTCCGATGAACTCGATATGGCATGTATTTCCTGCCACCTCGAGAACGACAATCACGAAGGCCATTTCGGCGAAGCTTGCGAAACCTGCCACGCCAGCAGCGGCTGGGCCGAGGTTCGTTTCGATCATGAAGAAGTCACGGAATACGCTCTGATCGGTGCGCATCAAGAGGCCGAGTGCAAAGCCTGCCACATCGAACCGATTTTCGAGGTAGCGCTGGAGAAGGACTGTCTCGCCTGTCATGAGGATGACGACGCCCATGAAGGCTCACAAGGCACCCAGTGCCTCGACTGTCACAGCGAACTGTCATGGAAGAACGATGTGTTCTTCGATCACGATCTCACGAACTTCCCTCTGTTAGGCAAGCACGCAGAGACGGAGTGTGGCGAGTGTCACGACTCGCATGTATTCCAGGATGCCCCTGATGACTGCATCGGTTGCCACCGCGACAATGACTCGCACGAGGGGCGGTTTGGCGAGGACTGCTTCCTTTGCCATAACCCGGTCGACTGGCAGCAGTGGCAGTTCGACCACAACACGCAGACGAGTTTCACGCTCGACGGCGCGCACGCGGACGTCGCGTGCGAAAGCTGCCATCGCAAGTCGCTCGCTGCGCAGACGCGTCTGGGCCAGAACTGCGCCGACTGTCATCGTTCCGACGACATCCACGATGGCGAGTTCGGACCCGACTGTGGCCGCTGCCATACGGCCAACTCCTTTCGAGACGTGAGGTCAATACAATGAACGGACCCACTCGATACCTGAATTCGATATCGCGGCTTGCAGGCCTGGCGGCGTTGCTGCTGCTCTCTCTGAATCTCGCGTCACAGGCGGCGGCGCAGGAGCCCTTCGATCACTTCAGTACCGGGTTCCAGCTCGATGGCGCTCATACCAACGTGAGCTGCGACCGCTGCCACACGGGCGGCAAATTCCAGGGCACGAATCCGTCCTGTATCAGCTGTCATTCTGCGATCGGAGCTGTGCAAGCGACGGCAAAACCCGTCAATCACATCTCCAGTTCCGAAATTTGTGCCGACTGCCACACCACGGCGGCGTGGAGCCCCGTCGCGTACATGGACCATGCCGCCGTTACCGGCAGCTGTATGAATTGCCACACCGGCCTGGTCGCAACCGGGAAGCCGCCGGGACACATCCAGTCCAGCGATCAGTGCGACGACTGCCACCAGACCGCGGCGTGGGTACCGGCCGTGTTCGACCACGGCAACATCACCGGGAATTGCTTCAGCTGCCACAACGGTGTCGACGCGACCGGGCGGGGACCCAACCATGCCAACACCACCAACGTCTGCGAGGACTGTCACAACACGGCCGCGTTCTCGCCGGTAACCGCGGTCGACCACACGCAGGTCATCGGTGCCTGCTTCTCCTGCCACAACGGCACTGTCGCGACGGGCAAAAACCCGACGCACATCAGCAGTGGCGACAATTGCGACGACTGCCATACGACGTCGGCATGGGTTCCGGCGAACTTCGATCATGCAAACATTACCGGCAACTGCGTCAGCTGCCACAACGGCATCGAGGCAACCGGCAAGAACGCCACGCATGCCAATACGACCGATGTGTGCGAAGACTGCCACAACAGCGTGGTCTGGATGCCGGTCGATACCGTGGATCACACGCAGGTCATCGGTACCTGCTTCGCCTGCCACAACGGCACGATCGCCAGTGGAAAGAACCCGACGCATATCTCGAGCGGCGACAATTGTGACGACTGCCATACGACAACCGGCTGGGTCCCGGCCAATTTCGATCATGCCAACATCGTGGGTAACTGCATCGATTGCCATAACAGCATCGACGCGACCGGCAAGGACGCAACCCACATCAATACGACGGATATCTGCGAGGACTGCCACAACAATGTGGCCTGGGCACCGGCAGACATGGTCGATCACGCGCAGGTCATCGGCACTTGCTTCTCCTGCCACAACGGCACAACGGCCAGCGGCAAGAACCTGGACCACATCAACAGTGGCGACAACTGCGATGACTGCCACACCACGACGGCGTGGATCCCGGCGAACTTCGACCACGTAAACATCATGGGCAACTGCATCGACTGCCACAACGGCACCGACGCAACCGGCAAGAACCCGACCCACGTCAATACCACCGACGTCTGCGAAGCCTGCCATAACAACGTGGCGTGGACACCGGCGGACATGGTCGACCACACCCAGGTGCTCGGCACCTGCTTTGCCTGTCACGACGGGACGACCGCTACCGGAAAGAACCCGGGCCATATCAACAGCGGCAACAACTGTGACGACTGCCATACGACCACCGCCTGGATCCCGGCGAACTTCGATCACGCCAACATCGTGGGCAATTGCTTCGATTGTCACAACGGCACCGACGCGACCGGCAAAGACCCGAATCATATCAACACCACCAACGTCTGCGAGGATTGCCACAACACCACCGTGTGGACGCCGGCGGACGCGGTCGACCATACGCAGGTCATCGGAATCTGCTCGTCCTGCCACAACGGCACTATTGCTACGGGCAAGAATCCCGGCCACATCAACAGTGGCGACAATTGCGACGACTGCCACACGACGGTCGCCTGGATCCCGGCGAACTTCGACCACACCAACATCACGGGCAATTGCTTCAACTGTCACAATGGCACCGACGCGACCGGCAAGAACCCGGCCCACCCGCAGACAACGAATGTCTGCGAGGACTGCCACAGCACGACGGTCTGGAGTCCGGTTACTCGAGTAGATCACACCCAGGTGATCGGCTCGTGCTCGTCCTGCCACGACGGCGTGATTGCCACGGGCAGGAATCCAGGGCACTTCGTATCGCCAAAGGAATGCGATGTTTGCCACGATACCGTTGCGTGGATACCGCACAACTACAGGCATAGCGGGCTGCCCTACGAACCTCTGGATCATCGCGGCAACTTTGCCTGCACACGCTGCCACCAGAACAACTCCGAGGTTGTCAACTGGCCGAATCCCTCGTTCATACCCGACTGTGCCGGCTGTCATGCAAGTGACTTCAGGCGCAAGGGCGACCACATTGGTGGCGAGAACGGCACGGTCTCACAGAATCGGAATTGCGGTAACAGCGGTTGCCACAGGATTTCGTCTAATGAGTGGTAGGCACAGACTCAGCAGCCGGGGCATCGCCGCGCTCGCTGTGGCGCTGCTCGTCGCCGCGCCATCGCATGCGGGCCCGGGCTTCATCGCCGCGAGCCAGGTGAAGAAGGGCAGCGTATACACCGAGATCTCGTTGCAGCTGCGATGCAACGTACAGTATGTCGGTCACGATCCTTCCGGCGAGAGCGACGTGCTACGCATCAGGATCGAGACGACGACGGTATGCGCCGGGGCGCCGCCGACTGTTGCGTTGTCGCGTGAGCAGCACCGCCCGGTCGCGGCCGATGACGCCTTCCTCGACAGCATCGAATACGACGGCCAGACACCGGGCGGCGAAACCCTGCGCCTTAACTTCCTTGAAGACGTGCGCTTCGACGTGGTGCAGGACAACCGCTCAAACTGGATTACCATCCGCGTATTCTCGTCGCAGCCGGAAGTACCTGCCATCGCCGCGGCCGCCGCACCAGACGATGCCGGCCGCCGCATGGTCCGCCGGGAAGCGGAACCCGCCCCGCAGTATGTCATCAACCTCGAGTCCCGGGAGCGGCCACCGGCGACAGCCGACCTGCCCGTCGTCGCGCTGCCGGAGGACAAGAAACTGTTCGTCTCCGAGGCGATGATCGACGGCACGAAGTGGTACCGCATCCGGGTCGGCTACTATGCTTCCGCCGAAGATGCCGCCAGGGAGCTCCGGATGCTGCGCGGCCAGTACCCCGGGGCGTGGATTGCGCGCGCCGACTCGATTGAGGCTGAGGCGATCGACATTCGCACTACGGCGGCGGAGACGCCCGCCGAGGCGCCTGCGTTAGCGCCGGAGGAAGCGGGCGAGATCGCCGCGCTGATGGCTGATGGCCGACGCGCGATGACCGCAGGCGAACTATCCAAGGCTGTGCAGATTTACACCAAGGTGCTGCAGCAGCCGCCGAACATTTACCAGCCCGAGGCCCAGGAATTTCTCGCGTTGGCCCGGGAGAGAAACGGGCAACTCGCACACGCGAAAGCGGAATACCAGCGCTACCTCGACGAATATCCCGACGAAGACGGCGCGGACAGGGTCCGGCAGCGGCTGGCGGCGCTCCTCGCGACCGGCAGGAGTGAGTCGGCAAGCGCCGCCGCGGCGACAAGCCCCGATGCGCCACGGCGAGCCGCGAAAAGCACTCCGTGGAGCGTTCGCACATTCCTTTCCCAGTACTACCGGCGCGACGTCAACCAGGTCAACGACCAGGAAGAGATCGTCAATCAGTCGTCGCTTTACACCGACCTGAGCATCGACGCGCGGCGGCGCGGCGAGCGATTCGATTTCTCCTCACGCATTACCGCCGGCTATCGCACCGATCTGTTGGGCGATACGGAGCGAAGCAACAGCGGCAACGATTTCCGCCTCTCGTACGCCTATGCCGATCTTGCCGATTCACGTACCGGCCTGCGCGGCCGCATTGGCCGCCAGACCCGTAACACCGGGGGCGTGCTCGGCCGTTTCGACGGGCTTAACCTCACCTACGCGCTCAACGAGCGACTGCGCTTCGAGGCCGTCACGGGAGAACCCGTCTACTCGACGTCGAACGAAAGCAACGACTCCCGGTATTTCTATGGTGTCAGCTCGACGTTCGCTCCGTTCACCGAGGCACTGGACATCGGGGTGTTTTTCCTCGAGCAAAGCATCGAGGGCCTGACCGACAGGCAGGTCGTGGGCACCGAGGTCCGCTACTTCGGCGCCGAACAGAGTTTATGGGGCGTGGTCAACTACGATACCGAGTTCGCGGAAATCGGCAGCGTATTCCTTCAGGGCAGCATGCGGCTGCCCGCCAACCTGACCATAACGGGCCTCATTGACAGCCGTCGGAGTCCCTTCCTGAGCCTCGGCAATGCGCGCGTCGGCCAGCAGGTGCAGAGTTTCGAAGATCTCAGGGTGCTCTTCACGGAAGACGAGCTCCGCCAGTTCGCCCTGGACCGTTCGCCCGATGTCACGACGTATTCGATGGGCATGTCGCGGCCGTTTACACCCAAGCTGCAGATCAACCTGAATGCCAGCCTGTCCACTATCGGTGCGACGCCGGAATCAGGCGGGGTCGCCGCAACACAGGAATCCGATTACAGCTATTATTCGGCGGACATGGTTGCCAGCAGCCTGTTCACCGAGGGCGATGTCGGCATCCTCGGGCTCCGTTACGCGGTATCCGAGACAACCGACGTGTACTCCGTAAACATGGACATGCGATTCCCGCTGGGCCGTGCATGGCGCATCAACCCCCGTTTGCGCGTCGATTACCGCGAGATCAACACGGACCAGAGTACCCAGTGGATTTACACGCCGGGTATCCGCGTGCAATATCGACCCGCCAGGCGCCTGCGGCTCGAACTCGAGGCGGGAAAACAGTTCTCCCAGCGCGATATGGAGCTGACGGACCTGGACCGCGAATCGTACTTCATTAATCTCGGTTACCAGTTCTTCTATTGAGGCCATTGCCAATGCGCGGCTGGAGTCACATTATCGGAGCCCTGGCGCTTGCCGCCCAGGTTTCGGCATGCACATCACCGTCGTCCCTGGTTCAGGAGACGCTCGACCCGGTGACGGGTGTAACGGTGCTGCGCGCCACTGCTCCAGTCGTCTTGTATCACGACAATTCGGGCTACGCGGCGCACGCGAGAGACTACGTCTACCTCGGCCCGGTCGAAGTCAATCGCATGGGCACCTACTCGTATTACCTCTGGCTGGGAATCTGGAGCACGATTCGCTCCGAGGATCGGCAATCGTCGCAACGCGACGGCTTCGAATCCGTAATCCTGTTCGTGGACGGCGAGCCTCTGCCGCTCGAATTCGCGGGCTGGACGCTCGACGCCGTTGGTGTCACCGAGCCGCTGTACGTTAAGCCGGTCGCGTCCGCCGCGGATGCATATTACCGGGTAACGATCGACCAGATCCGCCTGATCGCGGAGGCCGACGATATCCAGCTGCGCGCAGGCACGGCAAAACCCCGCTCGTATTCGCTCTGGGAGAACCAGGGTGCCGCCTACGCGTCGATACGGGCGTTCCTCGACCGGGGCTACGATTAGGCGCGCGGTACCCTTCGGGAACGTCAGTCAGGTACTACCCACTCGGTGACGGCAACAAGCTTACCCGGATTGTCGGTGTCGAAACGGGCAATCAGGCTGCCCTTTGATGCAAAGCGCTGCTCAGGTGCGAGACTCATCCGTGGATACACCGACGTGTAGGTTGCGTTGTCGATCATGTGCTCGATGCTTTCCACGAAGAAGTCCCGGTTGAAGTAGAGCCGGATGGCGTTGAGCGCACCACCGGCCACCTTCATCGTGAAATAAGCGTTCGCCTGGATGTCCTCGTAGTCGGGGGCATAGATCCGCTTGACGCGGAACCACCCGGTGGACCGGGCCAGCAATCGTGCCTTGTTGCCGGGCAGCTCGGTCGAGTATGCGATCCGTGCATACTCGCGCAGCGCCTCATCCAGACGTTGTTCGCCGCCATCCAGCATGGCGCCTGACAGGTACAGGTGCTCCAACCCTTGCTCTCGCAGAGCTTTCCACAATGCATTGCTGTCATTCGCATCCAGCCACGCAACGACAGTCGTGCCGTCAGCCGCCGCGGCGTCGAATTCGCCCAGCTCGGCGGTCATTACGTCCCCGCCGAAACGCGCCGCAAAGGCGAGCGCCGCGGTTTCACTGAGCGGGTTGCCCGCCCGGTAGACCTGTACGATACCGCCGGATGCCACAGGGTTATCCCGCAGGTGGCTGGCGATCGCTTCAGCCTCGATCGTGATGCCCTTGGACAGGTAGATATTGTAGAAGTCCTCCGTCTCGGCGACCGGGAGGTCTGTCGTTGGAAACAGGCACGGCAGGCGTTCATCCTCGCAAAACTCGTGCACTGGCCGCCAGCTGCTGTTACTGACGCCGCCCAGCACAGCGAAGACGGGCTGGCTTGCATACAACTTCTCGAGCTGTGCGCGCCACCCGGACGACGGTCCCTCGAGTTCCCAGGTATGCAGTACCCACTTGCGGTAGGGCTTGAATCGCCAGTCCTTGTGCCACGGCCCGCTGGTGGCGCGCTGGGATTCGTAACGCGTCTCGGTGTTCTTCTGCTCGATGAAGGTGTTCATGACGTCGAGCATCGCTTTACGCGCCTCGGGTGCGACGTCGTCGGTGATCACGGTCGCAAAATGAATATCGGTCTCGGTGACGCCCGGATCGGGCCCGACCTTGAGCGACTCCATGAAGGCGATCAGGTAGCCCATGTCCTCGTCCGATAACGGGTAGCGAGGCATCAGCATGCTGAATTCCTCACCGGTAGAAGACAGTCCGTCCCGAATCGAGATTGCCAGTGTTTCGCGGTCGTAGGCCGGACGCTGCACCGGCGGTTCCGGCGGGCGGCTTACGGGCAACTGCAGCGGCTCATAGAGCAGCGAGCCGACCACGGGCGGAGCGATGGATTGTCCCTCGCTCGCCCCCAGTCCGCTTTTGCGGTGGCATTCGCCGCAAACGACAAACTCCCCCGTGATCTGCACGTCGCCACTGACGACCGCGGTTAGCGGCTCGCCTGACGGCAGCACGCCCTCCATGTAGATCTTGCGGCCGTATTCGACGGCCTGCTCCGGCGTCACACCGTCATCAGCGACGACGACGGACGACATCAGGGCCAGGGCCAGGGCCGCCGACCCGAATAGACGCTGCATATCGATTGTCACGACTCGCCTTTGTACTTCCGGACCTCGTCAATGATAACCGATGCGCCAATCAGCCCCTCCAGCCGTATCCACTCGTCGCTGCCGGGCATTCGAATCAGCGTCAGGGCCCGGTGATTCATCTTGTTGCCTTCGTAGGCGTCGAAAGCTTTCTGGACGTCGATCATCTGCTGAGACGTCCCCGTGATGAAATCCCATTGCGGTCCCGCGTGGAACTTTTCCGCATATTCCGTCAGGCGTTCGGGCGTATCGTACTCCGGGTCGATGCTGACGGAGACCATCTGCACTTCGGCCGCCTCGTCACCAAGGTGCCGCTGGACCTGGGCGAAGGTTGCGGCCTGTACCGGGCAGATGGTGGTGCAGGTCGTGAAGATGAAATGCACCATGACCGGTTTGTCTCGCGTCATCAGGTCGGCGAGCGTGGTTTCAACGGCATCGGACCGGGTTACGTTGATACCGCCGACGTCATAATCGTGTACGGTGCGCCGATAGGTCCTCTTGCTCATCATCTGCTTGTGATTGGCGTGCGGATCCGAGCCCGCGGTCTCGCCGGCGACGAGTTGCGGCGGCGCGAAAAACGCCAGGCAGGCCAGCAGGAGCATAACGATCGGTGAAATTGCTCCGCCGCCGCCACCTCCACCGCCACCGGTATTGCCCCCCGTTCCGCCATCGCTGTCATTGTCGGTGATCGTAACGGTTGCCGTCGCCGGGGAGCCGATATCTGCGCCTCCGGACGCTGCTGTGAGCCGGGCCGTGAAAGTCTCGTCGCCTTCGACGATCGTGTCGTCCGGCAGTGCTATGTCGAACGAGCGGCTGGTTTCGCCGTCGGCGAATGCCAGGCTGCCACTCATCGGCTCGAAGTCCGCTCCGGACGTCGCGCTACCGGCTTCGATCTGGTAGTCCACTGAAACATCTCCTGTGCTGCCACCGCTGCGGGTGATCGTGATCTGCACCGAGGAACCCTCCACGGCTGCATACGCGCTGCGATCGAACTGCAGTGTGCCAGCGGGTGGCGGTGCATCATTATCGTTGATTGTAACCGTGGCCTGCGCCGGCACACCGAGTGCCGCGCCGCCGCCGGCATTGGCCAGGCCGAGATTGAAGTCTTCGTCGCCTTCAAAGGACGCATCGTCGAGGATCGGCACGCTGAAGCCCTGGCTCGTAACCCCGTCCGCAAAGGTCAGCGTGCCGCTGACCGCGGTGTAGTCCGAGCCGGCGGTTGCAGCGCCGTCCGTACTCGAGTAGTCGACACTGACCTCTCCGAAACTGCCGCCGTTCCGGGTCACGGTGACCAGCAACGATCCGTCGTTCTCGGCGACGGTGTAGGTGGCGCCGCTGAATTGCAGGCTTCCGGCCGGCGGTACCGTGTCGTTCTCGGTGATCGTAAGCGTCGCGCTGGCCGGTATGCCGAGCGTCGCACCGTTCGTCGGACTGCTCAGCGCCAGACCGACCGTTTCGTTGCCTTCGTAGTCCGTGTCATCCAGGATCGGCACATTGAATGTCTGGCTGGTGATGCCGTCAGCGAAGGATAGCGTGCCGGTCGTGGCGGTATAGTCGGTGCCGGCCGTCGCGCTGCCGCCGGCAGTTGCATAGCTCACCGAGACGGCACCGGCGCTGCCGCCGGTTCGGGTGACAGTAATTAGGGCCTGGCCGCCGTTCTCGGCAACGCTGTAGCTCGCACCGCTAAACTGCAGGCTGCCCGCCGGCGGCACCGCATCGTTCTCGAGGATCGTGACCGTGGCCGCTGCGGGCGACCCCAGTGTTGCGTCGCCGGACGCGCCTGACAGCTGAAGCCCGAAGCTTTCGTTGCCTTCGTAGGCGGCGTCATCGAGGATCGGCACGCTGAATGACTGGCTGGTCACGCCATCCGCGAACGTGAGGCTGCCGGAGGCGGACGAATAGTCATTGCCGGCGGTCGCCGTGGCATCGCTGGTCTGGTAGTTGACGCCGACCGTGCCGAAGCTCCCGCCGGTCCGCGTGACGGTTATCGACACGGATCCCCCATCCTCGGCGACGCTGTAACTGGCACCGCTGAATTGCAGGCTGCCGGCCGACGGTGCCGGGTCGTTTTCGGTGATCGTCACGGTCGCGGTTGCCCGTGTGCCAATGGTTGCGCCGCCGGTGGCGTTCGACAACGAAACCGTGAATGTCTCGTTCCCTTCGTAGTTCGAGTCGTCGAGCACCGGAACGCTGAATGTCTCGCTGCCGTCGCCGTCGACGAACGTCAGCGTCCCGCTGGACGCTGTATAGTCGTTGCCGGCTGTCGCTGAAGCGTCCGCGGTCGAGTAATCGATGGTCACCGTCCCGAAGTTGCCGCCCGACCGGGTGACCGTAATCTGGATCGCCGACCCGTTTTCCGCGACGCTGAAGTTAGCACCGCTGAACTGCAGGCTGCCGGCCGCCGGCACCGGATCGTTGTCCGTGATCGTGACGCCGGCACTGGTCGTCGCTCCGAGCGATGCGCCGCCGGTCGGGTTGGCGAGGTTGAGTGTGAATGTCTCGTCACCCTCGTAATTCGTATCGTTGGTAATGGGAACATTGAACGACTCGCTGACGTCGCCGTCGACAAATGTCAGCGTGCCGCTGGATGCGGTGTAGTCGCTCCCGGCCGAAGCGGAGCCGTCCGTCGTCGAATAGTCCACGGTGACCGTACCGAAGCTGCCGCCCGTCCGGCCAACGGTGACCGCGAGCGCCGGGCCCGATTCGCTCACCGTGTAGGTCGCTGCACCGAAGGCGAGCGCGCCCGCCGAGGGGACCGGATCGTTGTCGGTTATCGTGAGCGTCGCATTGGGCGGAGCACCGAGCGTAGCCCCCCCACCGGGATTCGACAGTGCCACCGCCAGCGATTCGTCGCCTTCGTAATCGGAATCGTCAATTACAGGCACACCAAACGACTGGCTCGTCACGCCATCCGCAAATGTTAGTGTTCCACTGGCCGCCGTGTAGTCACTTCCTGCGGATGCCGAGTCGTCACTGGTCGCGTAATCGATTGTGACCGTACCGAAAGAGCCGCCGCTCCGGGTAACCGCAACTGCAAATGAACCGCCGTTTTCAATGAGAGAATAGCTTGCGCTCCCAAGTTGCAGGCTGCCGGCAGATGGCGGCGCGTCGTCCTCCTGGATCGTCACGGTTGCGGATGTGGGTGTTCCAACCGTCGCGCCGCCGGTGGCGTTACTCAGATTGACCGTGAACGTCTCGTCGCCTTCGTACGTCGCGTCGTCGAGAATCGGAACGGTAATAGTCTTGCTGATTTCGCCGTTGCCGAAACCCAATGTGCCGCTTGTCGCGGTGTAGTCGTTGCCCGCAGTTGCGCCGGTGTCGGCCGTCGCATAATCGACGCTGATGGCACCGTCGCTGCCGCCGGTTCTGGATACTGTCAGCTGAACCTGGTTACCGTTTTCGGCAATCGAGTAATTCGTGTTGTCGAATTGCAACGCACCGGGACTCGGTGCGGCGCCGGACGTGCTGAAAGTGAAGTCGTCGGCCCAGAATATCTTGGTTTCATCGCCCTGCTCGTCGGCCTCGCGGATATCGACGGTGGTGAATGGCGTCGTGTCGATGAACCCGAGGAACGTCCAGTTCTGCGGAATCGTGGCCTCGGTACCCGTGAAATTCACCCGGTTCGGATCGCCGTCTACCGTAAAACGGATCTTCGTACTGTTGCCGAGGTACCAGCCGCCGAACGCCCTGAACGTGATGCCGTCGCCCTGTACGGTGAACCCGTCCGGGACGGGATGAATGATGCCGTTCGAATCTACGGCATAAACCTGGTAACTGCCGTCATGGAAGTCCCCGCCGCTGGTGGTGATTCTGCCGCCTTCGCGCGACCAGGTGATTCCCTGGGCCGTGATGCTCGCCTGGCTCAAAGGCCATCGGACCGCGTCCCAGGTTGCCGATTCGAAACTCTCTGTTACGTCCGCTGCCAGTCCGGCAGTCGCCATGTCGGCCAGGTATTGCTGCTCTGCGGCCGCATCACAGCAGTACGTGACCACCTGCGCGTTGCTGCCGGCACTCGCGATAAGCAGCAACGCAACGATAATCCTCCTTGTCATGCTCTTCATGGTCCCTCATCGCGTGGCAAACGCTAGTTCACCTGTATATCCACGGTTGCCGCATTTGACGTTGCGCCGAGCGTATCCCTCACCGTGTACGTGAAGCTGCGATTCTTCTTGCTCTTGCCCTCCAGCGTCAGCGTTACGTCACCGGTGCCGTCGTTGTGGACCGTTACCGTGGCCTGGGTGGGCTGGGAAAGGATCGCGATGCTGTCCGGATCGATAGTGCCATCGTCGCTGTCGTTATCCGTGAGGTTCAGTCGAACCGAATTGCCGTCGCCTCTTGCGACCGAACCACTGTCGTCCACGGCCGTTGGCGGGTTATTGCCTGACGACGGCGCATCATTGTCAGTGATTGTGGCGGTCGCAGTGTCGGGGCTTCCGATCAGCGCGCCACCGGTTGCGTTACTCAGCATCACGTCGAACGATTCATCGCTCTCGGTATCGGTATCGTCGATAATCGCGACCACGAAGCTCTGTGATGTCTCACCATCGAGCAGGGTTAGCGTACCCGAGGTAGCCTCGTAGTCCTGTCCCTCAGTGGCGCTGCCTCCGCTCGTCGCGTAATCGACCGAGACGTCGCCGTCATTGCCGTTTGTTCGCGTTACCGTGATCGACAGGTTCGCAGTGTCTTCGGCAACCGTGTAACTCGAGGCAGACAGCTGCAGCTCGCCCGGGTTGCCGCCCGGACCGCCGCCCCCACCACTGCCCAGGAGCCAGTCGTAAGCGGCCGCAAGATCGATAAGGCCATGACCGAAGGTATCGTCGGCGCCGCCGGAACCGAGATCGGTTGCCGTCTGCATGAGCGCGGATTCGATCTCCGAGGTTGTCGCCCCGGGAAATGCGCCGGCGAGCAATGCCATCGCGCCCGACACATGCGCGACCGAAAAGGACGTGCCAGAAACAACGTTGTAGAAGCCCGGCATGACGTCTGTCGTCAGGACACCTTCGCCCGGCGCAACGAGCTTGGGATAGATACCACCGTCGCAGGCGCCCGGACCGCGGCTGCTGCTGCGCGCAATCTTGTAGCGGTCATCGATTGAGCCGACCGATAGCGAACCCGTGTCGTTAGCCGGCGCAACGCTGGAGTCCGACTTGGGACCGAAGTTGCCGCCCGAGTACGTCACGGCTATTTCGGCCTCGCGCAGCATTGCGATATCGGCCGCGAATTCCTGGTCACATTCGTTGACGGTTGTCGACAGCGCCCACGAATTGTTGACGATATCCGGCGCATCGTTTGAAAACGGGTCGCCGTCAGGATCGAAAACCCACTGGAAGCCGGCGTGCAGGCCGCTCAATGTCGCCTGGTTCGAATTATTGAATACTTTTGCAGCAATCCACTGTGCATCCGGTGCAACACCGACCTGGTATCCGCCGGCATCGCCGCCGACGATGAGCCCGAGGACCTGTGTGCCATGGCCGGTAAAGTCTGCCGGTGCTGAATTCTGACCGTAAGCGTCATACCAGCTGTTGGAGCCGCCGCGATAGCGCCCGGACAGGTCAGGGTGTGAAATGTCGGCGCCGGAGTCCATGGTCGCGACAACCACACCCAGCCCGGTATAGCCGAGATCCCACAGGCTCGACGCGCCGATAGCGTCGAGATTGTAGTAGGTGGGTGCCGTCGGCGCGGTACCGGGACCCGGTCCCTGCACGACTGCATCGCTGCTTACCCTGCTTACATTGGGAAAAGCGGCCAGTTCGTCAACCAGTTCGGCCGGCATGGTAACCGCGAGGGCATTTATCACCCAGAGATCGCGATCGACGTCGATACCCTGAGCATTGAGCCAGCTCTCGACAGCCTGCGATGATGCGCCGGTTCGCT
>Ga0209536_100003751_pt1 | contig 24244 bp, 13 predicted proteins | sample DeeMarSeWOR28_12_FD_187461 | JGI IMG/M metagenome (GOLD analysis project Ga0209536, IMG submission 187461) | Marine sediment microbial communities from White Oak River estuary, North Carolina - WOR-2-8_12 (SPAdes) (version 2) | ecosystem: Environmental > Aquatic > Marine > Intertidal zone >...
ACGTGACGGCGGTCTCGATCAGGAGCCGCTCCTGGCACAAGTGGACCGGCAACTCCTACTGGGATGACTTCGAAATGGTCGAGGTCCTCTCGGCTGTTACCTCTGTGGACGAAGATGATCCGGTCGCAGGCGGGACGATTCCTGAAGCCTACGCGCTTCGCCAGAACTACCCGAACCCGTTCAACCCTTCGACCACGATCATCTATGAACTCCCCACTGCCGGGATGATCACACTGGAGGTCTACAACATCCTCGGTCAATTGGTTCGGACGCTCGTCAACGAGGTCCAGACAGCCGGGACATGGAAGGTTGTCTGGAACGGGATGGATGAGGCGGGTGATCTAGTGCCAAGCGGCATCTATTTCTACAGACTGTCGACACCGGATGTCAGCATTACCCAAAAGATGATGCTCTTGAAGTAAGGGTGCGGCCGGGCGCCCGCCGCAGAGGCGGGCGCCCCGGAGCGCTTGAGTTCATGCGACACAGCAGATGGTGAAGCCTCAATGACCAGCGGCACGAAGAAGAGCCGCCTCCTGCCTCTTCTGACGGGGATTCTTACGCTCCTCTGGCCCGCCGCGGCGCTTTCCGGAACCACCGGGAAGATCACCGGAAAGGTCCTGGACAGCGGCACAGACGAGCCGCTCATTGGAGCGAATGTCGTCTTGGAGGGTACCCGGCTGGGGGCCGCGACAGACGTGGGGGGGCAGTTCGTCATTATCAATATTCCTCCCGGCACCTACACGCTCAACGCCTCGCTCCTGGGATACCACACCGCCAAGATGACCGGGGTCCGCGTCCAGGTGGATCTGACCACAAGCGTGCAGTTCACGCTGACCGAATCCTCCATCGAGTTGGGAGACGAGATAGTCGTCGTGGCAGAGCAACCGCTTGTGCAGAGGGACCTCACATCCACCTCTGCGAAAGTGAGCGCCGATGAGATCAAGGCGTATCCCGTGGAGAATATCTCTGATCTGGTCAACCTTCAGGCCGGGGTGGTGGAGGGTCACTTCCGGGGCGGAAGGATAGGGGAGGTCCTCTACATGGTGGATGGCATTCCGGTGACCGATCTCTATTCCCGGGAAGCTGGGGTGACCGCCGAGACAAACGCGATCGAAGAGCTGGAGGTCATCAGCGGGACGTTTAACGCCGAATATGGACAGGCAATGTCCGGCGTGGTGAACCAGGTCACCAAGACCGGGAGCGACCGCTTGACAGGGAGCCTCTCGGGCTATATTGGTGATTACCTCAGCTCCGACACAGAAATCTTCATGAACGTGGGTGATTTCAGTCCCACACAGATCTACAACGTGGAAGGGACACTTGGAGGCCCGCTTCCCGGCGAGATGAGGTTCTTTCTCTCGGCACGGCACTTCAACAATGAGGGATTCCTCTACGGCCAGCGAGTTTTTCTGCCGACCGATTCCTCCGACTTCAGCTCAAACGACCCGAACGAATGGTACGTCGGCGCCTCCGGGGACGGGGCGTACGTCTCGATGAACCCCGATCGACGCACCACGCTCCAAACCAAGCTGACAGTGCCCGTCATGGGTGCCAGTTTGCTAAAACTCCTCTACCTGGGGCAGAAACGAGAGGGTCGACAGTACCTTCATTCCTATAAGTACAACCCGGACGGGGCGTATTGGAACTACACGCTGGGGCATCTTGCCGATGCGAGCTTCACGGCTGTCTTCAGTCCGACCACCTTCTTGGAGATGCACGGATCCTGGTACAGCAACCGGAATGACTCCTACGTCTTCGAGGATCCCTATGATCCACGGTATCCGGACTACCGGCGAGCCCTTGCCGTAAGCGGGGCGGCCTTTCTAACCGGAGGCGCAGAGATGACCCAGTATCACTGGGAAACGCGCTACATTGCCGCCAAGGCGGATATCGTCAGCCAGATTACCGGAGAGCACCAGATCAAATCGGGGTTCGAGGGGAAGTGGCACCGGCTCTGGGTACACAATTTCGGGATACGGAACGATCAGGCGACCGGGTTCAAACCCATTCCGGTAGAGCACGGGAGCTCGGACTTTACCCACGGCTCGGTCGAACCCCGGCAGTTCGCGGCGTATGCGCAGGACAAGATGGAGTTCGACAGGCTTATTGTTAACCTCGGCGTCCGGTTTGACTACTTCAAACCAAACGCCGATGTCCTTATCAAGCAGCTCCAGCTGGGAGAAGAGCCACAGGTTGCCCCGGCTGAGAAAGAGATGCAATTCAGTCCCCGGTTCGGCCTTGCCTACCCGATTACCGACCAGGGAGTGCTCCACCTCTCCTACGGGCATTTCTTCCAGGTTCCGCCATTCGAGCTGCTCTACCTGAACAACGATTACAACATCAATGTCACCGAGTCATTCCAGGTGGGGAACCCGGGCCTTCTCTCTCAGCGGACAATCGCCTATGAGCTGGGGCTGCAGCAGCAGCTGACGGAGGATCTTAAGATCGACGTCGTCGGGTTCTACAAGGATATGCGCAACCTCATCGGGACGGAGATCTTTGATATCGGCAACGGGACGAAGTACTCCAGATACGTCAACCGGGACTACGGCAACGCACGCGGGTTCATCATCTCTCTGACCAAGCGCCCGACCGGGTTCTTCTCGGGTACGATCGACTACACGTTCCAGATCGCCGAGGGGAACGCCTCGGATCCGAACTCTGTCTACCTGGACAACCAGACTGATCCTCCGGTGCAGAGCCAGAAGCAGCTGGCTCCGCTGGACTGGGACCGGACGCATTCCTTGAACTTCACGGCGACCTTCGGAGCCCAGGATAACTACGCCTTCACGCTCATCGGAAGGTTCGGGAGCGGGCTTCCCTATACTCCCGCCTACCAGAATCAGAGGACCGGTCTCCTCAACAGCGAGAATAGGCCGATGATTGCTACCGTCGATCTGTTTGCCACGAAGTATTTTGCCGTGGGCCCCACCCAGGTGAGTCTCTTTCTGAAGGTGTACAACCTCTTCGACACGCGCAACGAACTGGAGATCTTCACCGATACGGGGAGGGCGACCTCCAGTCTGGCGGCCAACTACGAGGGGCAGCCCCGCGGCATCAACACCATCGAAGAGTACTACAGACGGCCTGACTTCTTCTCTGAACCGCGGAGGGTTTTGATCGGTGCAGCATTCAGTTTCTGACATCTCAGTGCGACGGTGTTGTCTCATACTGCTCGGCGTGATCCTCACTCCGTGGACGCCACTTCTCGGGCAGCGGTTCATCGACCCGAACAAGGGGAACGTGGTTCACACCAAGAAGGGGATCATGGACGGGAACCTGGTGCGGACCATTTTTCTGAACCACGGGGAGGTGGCGCTCTGGCCTGACAAGCCCTCCGGCGAATGGCCAAAGGGGACAGGGCACCAGTACGTGGACGGGGTCTCGGTGATCGTCCAGGCTGAAACACAGGATTCCTCGGGTCGAATCATCCACCCGCTGGAGACCAACTACCGGGAGTTCATACGGAAAGATCCTGTGACGGGGACCCCCTGGGGATGGGGGCCGCTCCCCGGGTACGCGAACCCGGATGAGCCTTCCCCCGCCGTCAGTAACAACGAGGCGACATGGCCCTCGACATGGCCCGACCGCTCTGCCGAGTGGGACGGATTCTGGAACGGATACTTCGGCCGCGGCATCAAGAACGCGGATCTGGAGACATACTACCGGATGGACGACGCGCCCGACCAGCAGTATGACTACTGGCCCGATCCGGCCGACTCCTCGCGGGGCGGGCTGGGACTCCAGGTGGCTGTCCGGGGCTTCCAGTGGTCCCAGGTGCTGGCTGCCGACGTGATATTCTGGTACTACGAGATTACCAACATCGCTGCCAGGGACTACACCAAGACGGTCTTTGCACAGTATGTGGACTGGGGGATCGGGGGAACCGATGACTCCAGCGACGACAGGGGACTGTTTGACACGGGGCTGGATATCGCCTGGGCGTTTGACGGGGACGGTATCGGAGCGCCGGGGAACTGGGCGCCGGTCGGCGTGGCGGGGTATGCCTTCCTGGAGAGCCCGGGCATTGCCGTCAACGCGAGCGACGACGACCAGGACGGCATCACAGACGAGCTGAGAACCAATAGCGCCGGCGTGCGCATCGAAGGGGCGGCGAACATCATTGCCTCCCTGCGATCAATGTACAACCTTGATCGTTTCCTCTCCTTCTACGGGTACAACCGCGTGGAGGATATTCCGGCTGTTCAGGTGGGCCTCTGGTGGACTGGGGACGAGAACATGAACTGGAGGCCGTTTAGCGACATCAACGAGAACGGCTCCTGGGATAACGGCGAGCCACTGAACGACGATGTGGGAAGCGACGGGCTCAGTCCCTTCGATGAAGCCTATCCGGGGCCGGATCCCGACGGGAGCCAAGGGAACGCACAGCCCGAGCAGGGAGAGCCCTCGTTCGGCATACTGGATAAGGACGAGTCGGATCAGATAGGCCTGACCGGCTTTAGCATCTTCCCAGTCCACTACTATGAGCTCCACAACGACGAACAGAACTGGGCGGTGCTCACAACACCAATCGACACCACGGGCTTCCAGCAGCTGAACGACGTCAACCTGGGGATGTACTTTTCTGCTGGCGCCCGGCCGGACGGTGGTCTTCCCGGTAACCTCTTCCCCCTCTCGCGCTTGGAGACAGAACGCTTCTCGATGGCCCTCCTCTTCGGCAACGACCGGGACGACCTGGTCCGGAGAAAGAAGGCCGTCCAGCAGATCTACAACGCAAACTACAGGTTTGCAAAGCCGCCGGAGAAGCCGCGGCTCACCATCGTCCCCGGGGACCGGCAGGTGACGCTCTACTGGGACGACCTGGCGGAGCAGAGCTTTGACCCCTTCCTGCAGGAGTTCGACTTCGAGGGGTACAGGATCTACCGGGCCACCGATCCGAGCTTCCTGGAGAGCATGGTCATCACCGACGCCTACGGGAAGGAGACCTTCCGGAAGCCGATCGCCAAGTTCGACCTGAAGAATGGCATCAAGGGGCTCCACCCCTTCGACGTGAACGGCGTGAAATTCGATCTGGGAGATGATGTCGGGCTACGGCACGCCTACGTGGACACCGACCTCCAGAACGGGCAGACATACTACTATGCGGTGGTCTCCTACGACCGCGGTTTTCTGGACACGACGGCCGCAGGAGAGGTGGACGGTTTTGCCCCCTCTGAGTGCACCAGCATCGTCCAGGTGGATATCAATGGAAACGTCCGAACCGATATCAACACGGCTGTTGCCGTGCCGCGCTCGCCCGCTAGCGGATACCTCCCCCCTGGCGTGGACGGATCCATTCTCCACTCCGGTCCCGGGAGCGGCTCGATCGCCGTGACGGTCATCGATCCCGATTCACTCCTGGACGGGAACACCTACAGGTTGGAGTTTCAGAACGATGCTGCGTTTCAGAACAACCCCTTGCCGACCGCAACCATGCTCAACGTAGGTGACGGGCGGGTTCTGGCCGATCAGCTGCCGGTCGTCGAATGGGGCGAGGAGCTGGTGATCGCCGAGGGGATGATCATCAACCTGTTCAATGATTCGTCCGTCACGATCGTGCGCGGCCAGACCCAGTGGAAGGAGGGGGGGACCAACACCATCCCCAGAGTCGCACTCGATGACGGTTTTCTGACGGTTAATGTTGCCTATCCTGCCGATTTTGAGCTCCGGTTCTCGGGCACCGTCATCGACACCTCGACCTCCGGTCTTTTCTTCGGCGCTCCGCCGGCCCAGCCGGTGAACTTCACCGTCTGGAACCTGACGGAGGATCGGAGGATGCAGTTCCTCTTCTACGACAACGACCGGAACATTACCTTCACACCTGGAGACAGGATCGTCACCGTGCACGGGGACAGCCTGGGCAAGCCGGCAGTCCGGGGAAACTACCGCGCCACCTGGGGCGTGAGGATCGAGCCCGACACGACCCAGTCCTCTATGATACTCCCGGGGGATGGGGATGTGCTCTCCATCGTAACAACAAAACCGTTTCGCACGGGGGAGCAGTTCCAATTCCAGATCCGCAGCGCCGCCCAGGACCCCGCGCGCGCCTCACAGGAGATGGACAGAATCGCCGTTGTGCCGAACCCCTATGTCGGAGCGGCCTCATGGGAACCCCCGAATCCCTACAAGGCAGGACGCGGCACGCGGCTCGTCTACTTCGTCAACCTCCCGGCCCTCTGCACCATTCGGATCTACACGGTGCGCGGGGGACTCGTCCAGACCCTCCAGCACAGCTCCACGATATCTGACGGGCAGGAGCCCTGGGACCTCGTCACAAAGGACGGAATGGACGTCGCCTACGGGGTCTACATCTACCACGTGGATGCGCCGGGGATAGGTGAAAAGGTGGGGCGATTTGCCGTGATCAAATGATACGGGAAGTGAAACCGTGAGACGCTCACTTGTGATACTGCCTGCACTCCTGCTGTGGCTCGTTCCATGGTGGGTGGTGTCGTTCGGACAGGACGGGGCGTCGAGTGTCTCCAAGGTGGGGACTACCGCAGCCCCCTTCCTGGAGATCCCCGTGGGTGCCCGCGCCACGGCTATGGGGAACGCCTTTGTGGCCAACGCCAATGACGTAACGAGTCTCTTCTGGAACCCCTCGTTTATGGCCCTTCTCCCCCAGCGCGAGGCGATCTTTTCCCACTCCAACTGGATTGCGGAGATGTCATTCGACTATGCAGCGCTGGGAGTTCCGCTGGGTGACTTCGGGGCCCTGGGGCTGAGCTTCACCTCACTTTCCATGGAAGACATGGTGGTCCGGACCGTCGAGCGCCCGGAAGGGACAGGCGAGATGTTCGGTGCGGGGAGCTTCGCCATAGGCGTGCATTACGCGCGAACCCTCTCCGACTGGTTCGCCATCGGGTTCACGGTGAAGTATATCGACGAGCGTATCTGGCACATGAAGGCGACAGCGTTTGCGCTTGATGTGGGGACGGTATTCACCACCGATCTCTTTAACGGCTTCCGGATCGGGGCCACTCTCACCAACTTCGGGACGACGATGCAACTCTCAGGGAGAGATACCCGCACGTTCCACAGGATCGACCCCAACAAGGTCGGGAGCAATGACCGGATCCCGGAGAATATCGAGGTGGACAGCTGGAATCTCCCCATGAGTATTCAGTTTGGCGTCGCTGCGGACCTGGTGAAGTCAGAGAATCTCCTGCTGACCGTTGCCGCCGACGCACTTCACCCGGCCGACAACTACGAGAGCGTGAACGCAGGCGCGGAGCTGGGCCTTTTCAATACCTTCTTCGTTCGTGCCGGTGCACACTCCCTCTTCCTGGTGGACGGCGAGGGGGGCCTCTCTGCCGGCGCGGGCGTTCTGGCGGATCTCTTTGGGGGCGGCGTAAAGGCCTCCTTTGACTACGGCTACACTGACTTTGGAAGACTGAGTGCGGTACATGTCTTTGCCGTCGGACTTCAATTCTGATGCGACTTCGGTGGTGCGTGCTCCCCGTTATCATCTGGTCTGTTTTCCTTCCCGGATGCGACACGCGGCCCGGGGAGAGACCCTCACCCCGCGTTGATCTGATCTACTGGCCCGCTCCCAACCCGCAGGAACTCTCCCTGGCTGATACGCTCGTTCGCCTCTGGAACAGGATGCATCCCGATGTCTTTGTCCTGATGCAACCAATCCCGGTGAGCCAGTCCACCGAAGAGGTTCTGCTTGCAGCCATTGCCGGCAAGACCACTCCTGATGTCTGTTCCAACATCTGGCCCGGTGCGCTAGAGGAGTACACACGGGCCGGCGGTCTTGTGACGCTGGACCGGTTTGCTGATTTCGATTCGGTGGTGGGTGCTCGCGTGCCGCCCGATCTCCTGAAGCAGTTCAGAAGCCCCGACGGACATTTTCACCAGATTCCCTGGAAGACCAACCCTGTGATGATGTTCTATAACGCTCGACTTTTGCGTGAGGCGGGAGTGGTGTCTGTTCCCAGAACGTACGGGGAATTCCTGGCCGCTGGTGCAAAGGTCTCGCGTGACACATCGGGGGAAGGGCAGATCGACGTCTGGATGGGAGAGAGGGATATTCGGCCGATCTGGTGGCAACGGCTCTTTGACTTCTATCCTTTCTACATCGCTGCCTCCGGAGGACGAACACTCTTCGATGGCGAGAGCGTGGCATTCCAGAACGAGTACGCTGAGGCGGTCCTGGCCTTCTTCCGGGAGTGCTACCGCCGTCGTCTCTTTCCGCACACGTTTTTCCAGGGGGGCGATCCATTTCTCCTGGAACGCAAGGCAACACACTTCGCCGGGCCCTTTGAGATTGCAGAGCTCCGGCAGAGCGCGCCGCACGTGGAATACGGCGTAGCACCGCTCCCCGTTCCGGACGGACACCGGGGGCCGGTCTACACATACGGGGACTTCAAGAACATCGCAATTTTCTCCACCACCGAGCACCCACGGGAGGCCTGGGAGTTCGTCAAGTTCCTGCTCCGGCCGGAGCACGATCTGTTGCTTCTCGAAATCTGTAACCAGATCCCGCTCCGGCTGGACATAACGAAAGACTCTCTTTTTACCGACTACTTCCTGCGAAACCCTTGGATGGCCGTCTTTGCCGAACAGGCACCCCGCACCAGAGGCGTTGACCCTATCCCAGATCTGAAGGAAATTCTGGACGCGCTCTCGCAAGCCTATGAGGCTTCGGCTGTCTACGGCGAGATCACACCCGCTGAGGCCGCACAGATGGCGGCAGACCGCGCACGATCGATTCTGGAGTGGAACAGATGACCGGCACGCTCCTTACCCGCATTCGTGGGCGCGACCGGGGGAGCTATCTGCTTATCTCCCCCTATCTGGTCTTCTTTGGGGCGTTCGTGGCCTACCCGCTCATCTTTTCCCTCATCCTGCTCTTCCACCGGTGGAATATCGTCACGCCAATGGAGTGGGTCGGTGCCAGAAACTTCATCCGTGTCGCCGCGGATGGCCTCTTCTACAAATCGGTCCTGAATACCGTGCTCTTTCTCCTGATCCATATCCCTCTCCAGGTGGTAGTCGCCATCGGCTTTGCCATGATGCTGAATGCGCGGGTCTGGGGCAGGGGCTTCTTCCGCGCTGTCTACTTCTTCCCCGTGGTCGTCTCGGGTGTCGCCGTGACGATTCTCTGGCAGCAGGTTTATGCGAACGACTATGGGATCCTGAACACCCTGCTGCAGGCTGCGGGCCTCCCGGCCGTTCCCTGGATCACCGACCCGTCGATTGCCATGCCCTCCATTGCCATCATGGCGACCTGGAAGAACGTGGGGATCTATATTGTCCTCTTCCTGGCCGGGCTGCAGAGCATCCCGGCCGACCTCTACGAAGCGGCCTCCATAGATGGTGCAACGCCTCTGCAGCGGTTTTGGAGGATCACGCTTCCGATGCTCAACCCGACCGTCTCGGTGATTGTTATCCTCTCCACCATCGGAGGCTTCTCGCTCTTCATCGAGCCCTATGTGCTGACAGGAGGCGGGCCGATGCAGAGCACGCTTTCGGCGATGCTCTACATCTATAACCAGGCCTTCTACTTCAGCCACATGGGATATGCCGCCACGCTGGGCGTGGTCTACGCACTGGTGATACTGACGGTTGTGCTCATTCAGCGCAAGGTGATCGAACGGGAGACCGGACTGTGAAGCGGGCCCTCCTCTATCTCGGACTACTCCTGGGCGCGGTCATCTTCGCCTATCCGTTCCTCTGGATGATTGCCGCCTCGCTGAAGCCGGAGCTCGAGATCGCAACGCTCACGCTCTGGTCAGAGAGCTTCTCGCTCGAAAGCTACGCGCAGGTCCTGGAAACGGTCCCGATCCTGCGTGCGCTCCTGAACAGCCTTATCGTTTCACTCTCGGCAACCGTCTCAGTCGTCCTCTTCGGCTCTATGGTCGGGTATGCGCTTGCGAGGCTCCGGTTTCCGGGCAGCAACGCACTCTACCTGGTCATCCTTTTCACGATGATGATCCCGTTTCAGATCGTCCTCATCCCGCAGTATGTGTTGATGGTGATCCTGGGGTGGACGGACACCTATCTCTCTCTCATTGCCCCGACAATGCTGAGTGCGTTTGGCATCATCCTCTTCCGGCAGTTCTTCAAGTCGATCCCGCAGGCCCTCATCGACGCGGCGCGCATAGACGGTTGCTCTGAACTGAAGATTCTCTTCCGCGTGATCTGGCCCCTCTCCCGGCCTGTGGTGATAACGGTGGCGATACTCACATTCATGACATCGTGGAACGAGGTCCTCTGGCCGATCATGGTCATCCGGGACCGGGAGCTGATGACGATGCCCCAGCTGGTCGCCCTCTTCTCGATCGGGGGGGCTGCGGGGACGCACCTTGCGTTCCGCCTGGCGGCGGCTACAATGCTTGCGCTTCCCGTAATCCTCGCCTACAGCATCTTCCAGAGGTACTTCATTGAAAGTCTCGCGACAACGGGGATGAAGGGATGAGACTCCCGGTGCCAATGGCTCTTCTCCTGATGCTCCTTGCCACAGCTCTGGCGGCTCAGGTCGCGCCCGATAGCGCGGTTGTGGCCGAGGTAGGTCCCGAGATCATCACGGTGCGCGATCTCCTGGAGAGTTATGAGTTCGGTCCAGCATTTGTCAAACGACAGAGCGAGCCCCTGCGCACCCACCTCGAGTTCATGATCTACGAGCGCCTCCTGGCGCTCGAGGGTGAGAAATCGGGCGCGGACACAACAGAATTTGTCCTCGAGCGCGCGCGTGCGCTTGAGGAAGATCTTGCGGTGGCAGAGCTCTACCGGCGGAGGGTGTTGGCCAACGTTTCCGTAACTGAGTCGGACCTGGATACCGCGGTGATGAAGGCACGGATACACGTCCGTCTCCGGTGGCTCTACCGTGAAGACCGGCCCGGCGCGGAGTCTATCGTCAGGGAGCTCGCCTCCGGAGTCTCGTTTGATTCTCTCTACAGGAAAGAGGAGGGCTCCCAGAAGGAGACCGGGCAGCAGTCGCTGGAAACAACGGTCCTCGCGCTGGAGCGGGACAACCCCGAGTTTGCCTCTCGGATCAGATCGATGAGGAGCCAGGAAGTCTCAGGACCGATTACCGGGCCGGACGGCTTCTACATCGTCCGCCTGGATGAACTCTGGCAGAACCCTCTTGTGACAGAATCGGAGATGCGCGATTTGCGCCTGAGAGCCCGGGAAATCCTTGTCCAAACTCGAGCCGAGGCGCTCGCACGCGACTACGTGAGGACCAAGATGGGTGCGGCCAACCCGGTCATAGAGGCCGATGGATTCAATATCCTGCGCGCGTACATCGCCGAGCGAGGGCTCTCACGGGACAGACAGCTCGAGTGGAAGATCCCCTCCACATTTATGACAGAGGCGGGGCCGATGCCGATCTCCTCTTCGGGTGAGTTTCTGGACAGGGTGCTTGTCAGAACAGGGTACGAAGAAATGAGGGTCCGGGATTACGTTCGCTGGTATGACATCAGGCAGTTTCAGTTCGATAGGCGCTCCCTGGGGGCATTTGCCTCCAGCGTCAAGCGGTCCATCTGGAAGATGGTGCAGGACAGGTTGCTCGTCAACGAGGCCTACGAGCTGGGACTCCACCGGCTCCCGGATGTGGCGCACGAAGCCGCAAAATGGCGTGCAAAGCTGCTCTACCTGGCGGCACGGGCTGAAATCGGGCGCAGTGTGTCAGTCGATGATTCCACCGTGTGGGCGCTCTATGAGAGAAAGAAGAGAAACTCAAGCAGTCCTCAAGGAGAGATCCTCCCCTATGAGGAGGTGAGGCAGAGTATTCGCCACGGACTGATGCTTGATGAGGAGAATAGACTCCTCAATGAGTCGCTGAAACGGCTCAGGAATGAGTTTCGGGTTCTGGTCCATGAAGAGATCCTCGCCCCACTCTCTTCAGCCGTACCCCGGGAGAGCAGGGCGGTGGATGTTGTCTGGTACAGACCGGGCGGCACGTTTCCGCGGGTGGCATTTCCTACGATAGATGAACGCTGGCAATCATTCAGGTAGCATGGTCATGCTTGATCGCACGTATCGGAGGGTCCTCCTCCTGTTTTTTGGGGCCGCGGTTTGCCTGCTCTTCTCCTCGTTCTCCAACCGGGTTTTAGCACAGGTCCCGGAATTCGGCTTCTCGAGGGGATACGGCCAGATCGAAGTCGGCGGTCCGTACGCCGGTGCGGAGTTCCACGGGAGTAGACCGCTTCCGACGAGCATTGCGCTCTTCTACCCGGTGGCGAACATCATTGATCTGAGTGCCGACTACTGGCGTCGTGGAGAAGAGTCTTTCCCCATGGTGCTGGGCGTGAAGCTGGGAGACAGCCCCCCTCTCCGTCTGGGGAACGAACCCTGGCCAAACACGAGGAGCCCACACCGCGTCGTCTTCACCAGCGAGCGGGAGGGGATCGGTTACCGGATCGATTATGCATTCTGTCTGAACGAACCGGCCATGGTCTTTACGCTCACAGCCACTAATCACAGAGCCGAACCTATTCCGCTTGAGCTTTACACGCATCTGGTCCTCTCGCTCAGGACGTCGCACACTTTTGCCCGAAAAGATTCGGCCCTGACATGGGCGGAACCGGACGGGAGCTCTCTCGTTGCGCTCTTTCCCTACACTGATACCGACAGCACGTCAGTCTTCGTTTTGAATGTGGGAGAGCAGGCATACCTGTGGAGCCATGACGCCGGCAGCCTTGGTGTGAGCGACACCGGCTCCTCGAGCTGGTTCAGCCGAGATGCCGGGTCGCCGATCAGTCCCTCCCTGGGTGAAGGAGACCGTGGTCCGGCTGTGGCCGCCTTTTTCTACCGCCGCCGGCTCGCTCCAGGGGATTCTCTCGTCATTCGGCAGCTCATCGGGAGCGCTCGCAGCGAGGCTGTCGCTTCGACCATGGGGAGGCTCAAGAGGAAATGGGCGGCGGAGGTCTCTGCCTATGATTCTCTCCTCCGCTCACACGCGTCGCTCGGTGCAGAGTTTGTCACGGGGGACTCCTGGGTGGATAGTTCGGCGCGCTGGGCAACCTCACTGCTTGCGGCAAATGCCCATTACCTGGACGGGGAGGTCGTCCCGATGCCCTGTCCCGTGGAGTATCACTTCTTCTTTACGCATGATCTTCTCCTCACGGACCTGGGTGCTGTCATGGTTGATCCCGAGCGCGTGAGGAGAGATCTTCTCTACCTCAAGAAGATTTCTACTGAATCGCTACTGGCGCACGCCTACTACTGGAAGGACGGCCGCTATGTTACCGAATGGTGCGAACCCGACAACTGGAACCATCTCTGGTTCGTCATCCTCTCGGCGGCCTATCTGCGCCACACGCTCGACAGTGTCACGGTGGCGGGCCTCTATCCCCTTATGAAACGGAGCCTGGAATCCATTCTGACGCAGAAGAGGGGAGATGACCTGATGTATGCCCGCAGGCCCGACTGGTGGGACATCGGCCAGTGGGAGGGACCAAGGGCCTACATCACGCTGCTCACCATCCGTGCGATCGGGGACTTTCTCTTCACGAGCGCCATGTTGCGGCGCAATGAGCCAAACCTTCTCGAGCTCGAGGCGACGGCCGCGGCCATGCAGTCAGCCCTTCGCACGAGGCTCTGGGATGAGGAGGCGGGGTATCTTTTCAACTACAACGGGCAGAAGCTTGACCGGCACTACTATATGGGATCGCTTCTGGCAGCGGTTTACGGCTTGCTGGACGCCGAGCGTGAACTCCGCCTTGTGGAGACGGCCCAAAAGCAGCTGCTTGATTCCAGGATCGGAGTCCGGATCGTTCATCCGCCCGACTTCCATCTGGACTCAGTCCGGGCGCTCTACAAGTTCAAGGGGAACGAAGCGGGTGATCCCTACTTCTATGCGAACGGAGGTGTCTGGCCACACGCTAACGCCTGGTTTCTCATGGGGCTCCACCGGACGGGGAGGGCGGAGGATGCCTGGTCCCTCTTTCGAACGCTCATGACCGTCGAGGGGATATCGGCAAGCCCAATGGGCCACCCGGCGATGTATGAATACAGATACGCAGACCCCGCCTCACCCCGCTACGGCATGATCGACAAGCCCTCGTTTCTCTGGGCCGGCGGGTTCTACCTCCAGACGCTCCTGGCCCTGCTCGGTGTCGAGGAGGGAAGCTGGAACATCGCAATCGGAGGGGCTCGAGCACGCGGTCTCGACTCCGTGAGCTTCCCTCTCTTCTATGGTAGGCAAAGGAGGGTTCGGCTTAACGGATCAGGAATCGGCCTTGAACGGTTCGACGCCGGAGGCCGGGTGGTTCCCTCCCGGGTTGTGCCGACAGAGATCAGTTCGGGGGAGGATGGAGAAATCAAAGAGCCACACTGGACGATCGAGTTTGGGAATGTGGCCAGGCCACAGCTTGAAGAGCTCTCAGCAATACTTCTCTCCGCCCGGCTTGATGAGGATGGAACCCGGCTGGTGCTTCGTCTACGGTCCTTCGGGGGGCACGCCGCACGTGCAGCGGTTCGCTCACCGTTGTCGCCCGAATCGGTCCTGCTCGACGGACAGAAGGTACAGGGGTCCAGTCGGTTTGATGCGATTTCCCGTTCGTATCTGACCGTTGTGAGTTTCCGCGGATCGGATGATGAGCAGGTTCTTGAGTTCATCTACTGAGGTCTCCCATGCGTGCTGCTCAGTTTGAACGGGTCCACGAGGTCAACATCGTCACGAAGTTGATTCCGCGTCTCGCTGAGAATGAAGTTTTGATAGAAGTCGAGGCCTGTGGTATCTGCGGGACCGACGTCCACATCGTGGAGGGGAAATCCCGCTCCAAGCCTCCCGTCGTCCTGGGGCACGAGTACTGCGGCATTGTCCACGATGTGGGACCGGCCGTGCAGAATCTCCAGGCCGGCCAGAGGGTTGCGGTGGACCCAAATATCTCCTGCGGCACGTGCCACTACTGTCATCGGGGACTCGTCCATCTCTGCTCCAATCTCCGTGCGCTTGGTGTCGATATTGACGGGGGGATGGCCGAGCGCTCCCTTGTGCCGGCCACACAGGTGTTCCGGGTCCCCGATGGGATGCCCCCTGAGACGGCTGCCTTGGTAGAGCCTGTCTCCTGCGGTGTCCACGGGATCGACCTGGCCGGCATCCGGACCGGGGACACAGTGGTGGTGATTGGAGGGGGAACGATGGGTCTCATTCTGGCCCAACTTGCTCGTGCATCAGGCGCTGCGGGTGTTGTGGTGGTGGAGCCCTTAGAGCACAAAAGGGTGATTGCCAAGAGGCGTGGTGTTGACCATCTCCTTGACCCCGCTGCCGATGACATTCGCTCGGCCGTCCTCGATCTGACGGGCGTCGGAGCTGATGTTGTGATTGAGAGCGTGGGCAAGCCCGAGACCGTCCGGCTCTCGATGGATCTGGCCAGGAGGGGGGGCACGGTGGAGATCTTTGGCGTCTGCCCCATCGGGGCGACACTCCCGCTGGAGCCGAACATGGTCTATTTCAATGAGCTCAAGATTGTCGGTTCCTACATCAACCCCCACACATTCGACCGGGCGCTCTCGCTGCTTGCCTCTGGCGTTGTCTCGACGGAAGGTTTTTCCATCGAACGCTTCCCTCTGGAAGGCGTGGAGGAAGCTCTCGGCTCTACGCGTGAAGGCCGAGCAATGAAGACCATCCTGGTTCCGCAATTGTGAGCAGACTGATCATTAAGACCGTTGCCGCAACCGTCCTTCTGGCGTGCGTCTCATCGTGCCTCTGGCCCGGCGATCAGGGGGGAGGGGAGAGTCTTGTCAACTTCTCCCATCTCCGGCATCTGACCGAGACTATAGAGTTTCGGGGTGAGATGGTGGACGTAGTCCACGTCTATGCGAAGTACCCCAACTACGAGTGGCTGGAGGCTGCTGATGCAGGGCCGGAGGGGATTGCCTGCGTGGACGATGCTGCCCGGGCGGCCGTTCTCTACCTCCGTCACTACGAGCTATTCGGGGATACCACTTCGGCTCATGCGGCACGTGCGCTACTCCGGTTCGTCCAGGGGATGCAGGCACCGGATGGTCAGTTCTACAACTTCATCTTCAAGGATCGTTCCATTAATACTGACGGGAGAACCAGCCTGAAATCCTTCGGCTGGTGGGCCGCTAGAGCTGTCTGGGCAATGGGAAGAGGTTTTGAGACGCTGCGCCTCCAGGATCCGGAGTTTGCCCTTCTGCTCAGAGAACGGCTTGAAAGAACGGTTCCGCACCTGAGAGCCATGCTCAAGCGAAGAGGTGAGGCGGACACGACTCAAGGATACCTGGTCCCGCGTTGGCTCATCAACGAATCGGCTGCCGATGCCACGTCCGAGCTCTTATTGGGGCTCCTCGCATGGTACAGGGCGGAGCCGGACTCCGCACTCGGAGAAATGATCCGTGCCTTTGCCGAAGGCTTGATGCTAATGCAGGATGGCGATGAAGTTGACTTCCCGTACGGGTTGCACCGCTCATGGGAGACACTCTGGCACATGTACGGGAACGGGCAGACACAGGCGCTGGCCTCAGCCGGGCTTATTCTGGGGGATTCGCTCATGACTCACTCGGCCGAGAGGGAGGCGCGAGGCTTCTACGCGCGCCTCCTCATCCAGGGGTTCATGAAGTGGATGGACGTTACCGCTCCGGAAGGGCGACAGGATTTTGAACAGATCGCATATGGTATTCGTCCCATGGCTGTGGGGCTCCTCCGGACATATGAGGCCACCGGGCGCTCTGAGTACGCAATCATGGCGGCCCTAGCTACCGCGTGGCTTATAGGAAACAACGTGCTCGGGGAAGCGATGTACGATCCGGCTACGGGGCGATGCTACGACGGAATCTCCGATTCCGTGTCGCTCAACAGGGATTCTGGCGCAGAATCGACGATTGAAGCACTCCTGATACTCACAGAGATCGAGCGATATCCGGGGCTGCGAAACTACCTCAGCTACCGAAGGGTTCATGCCGGACACGTCGGCGACACACTCTACGCTCATTTCGAAGGGCGTAAGGGGGAGAAGCTTGCTCTCCTGATGAATCAGTCTGACGGGAGTCTGAGGGTCCTGGAGGGGGAGGATGCAGTGGATATCCAGAAGGATGTGCGATGAATCGGTATCCTGAAACAATGAGCATCAGGCGGAGACGGATCGTCTCGAGGCTTCTCATACCCGGGTTGTTCTTCCTCGTCGGAGAAACTCATCCGGTCCGGGCTCAGCAGATTGCCTTACCTCGGATTGAACAGATGCCCAACCAGCCCTCTCCGTACCAGATGAGAGCCTGGAAGGAAGTGGCCAGAGGGTACGACTCGCTCGTCTTCGACCTCTCTGCAAGCGGCACACATCTCCCGCTCGTTGTGCTCAATCCCAACACGGTCAACTACCCCAACCACGGGAGCTTCTTCATACACAGCTACGTGGGAACCATCCACCCTACTGCCTCCGAGTGCATCAATGCCCTTCCGGCGGTCAACAGCGCTCTGCTGGTGGGAGTGGACAAACAGAACCAGCAGGGGGAGGACTGGGTCCTGATGTGTGAGGAGTGGTTCAACCGGCGCCCGGAGGAGGCTGTCTATCTGAACGCTCCTGTTGCCTCCAGCGGGGATGACTGGTGGTACGAGACGATGCCCAATATTTTCTTCTACCAGATCGCATCACGCTATCCCGATGCGGGGGACTTCACCGCCCAGTTTCAGAGTGTAGCGGACCGCTGGCTCCAGGCCGTACAGGCAATGGGGGGGAAAGCCACTCCCTGGAAAGTCCCCTCGATGTACTACAGGGCGTTTGCCCTCTCGACGATGACGCCAAACGCTGCAGGCGTCCCCGAGCCCGAGGCCGCCGGCGCGATCGGATGGATTCTCTACCACGCATATGTTCGGACAGGCGAGGAGCACTACCTGAGAGGGGCCGAGTGGGCGATGGAGTACTTGAACAAACTGACTGCCAATCCCTCCTACGAGCTCCAGATGCCCTACGGCGCGCTGACTGCCGCCAGGATGAATGCGGAGATCGGGACCACATACAATGTAGAGAAGTTGCTCAACTGGTGTTTTGATGTGGGCCCGCTCCGGGACTGGGGGGCGATTGTTGGGAACTGGGGAGGCTACGATTGCAGCGGCTTGATCGGTGAGGCAGGCGGATCACCGGACTATGCCTTTGCCATGAACACATTTGAGCATATCGGAGCGCTCGTGCCCCTTGCCCGCTACGACGACCGCTTTGCGCGAGGCATCGGAAAGTGGGTCCTGAACGCCGCAAATGCCTCACGGCTCTTCTACCCAAGCTTCTTGCCCGATGAAAACCAGGACAGCCGGGCCTGGGCATCGGCGTACGATCCGGAGTCCTTCATTGCCTACGAGGCGCTGCGTGAGACAGACAGCGGTCGGAGCCCCTTTGGAACAGGTGATGCGATCGCAGGGCAGTGGGCGGCCACCAATCTGGGTCTCTACGGCTCATCGCATTCCGGCATACTCGGGGCGATTGTTGACACGACCGATGTCTCAATGATACTCAGGCTGGATCTCCTTGCGACAGACTACTTTCACGTGGAGGCTTATCCCACATATCTCTTCTTCAACCCGTACGGGGAGTCCAGGGAGGTCACGTTTGACCCGGGGCCTGGCACGCACGATCTCTATGACGCTGTCTCGAACGTATTGCTTCAATCGGAGGTCTCAGGTCCCGCGACCTTGACGCTACCCGCAGACGGGGCGGTGGTCCTGGTGGTTCTCCCCACAGGGGGGAGCGTGACGTACGATCTGGACAAAATGCTCGTCAATGGTGTGGTTGCCGACTACAGAAGCGGTGTCCCCGTCCCCAACTATCCTCCCAGGATCAAGGCCTTGGCTGCAGACTCGACGCAGCTCCCGGCCGGAGGTTTTGTGACGCTCTACTGCACGGCAGTTGACAGGGAATCTGCCACACTTACCTACAGGTGGAGTGCAAGTGGTGGGAGAATCACCGGCTCGACGGACAATGTTCTCTGGTCGGCTCCCGATTCTGCCGGGAGCTTCCTGCTGAGCTGCGTGGTGGAGGATGGAGGGGGGGAACGCGACAGTGCCTCCGTCACTTTGGAAGTCCTGGTTTCGATCAATCATCCGCCCGTAATTGAAGAACTGACGGCACGCCCGCGGAAGATTAACCTGAACGGCTTCTCACAGCTGATCTGTTCGGCCAACGACCCTGACGGCGACCCTCTCTCCTATGCCTGGTCTGCCTCCTCCGGGACGATCATCGGCAGCGGGTCCGAGGTCACCTGGAGTGCACCGGGCTCGGAGGTCTATGCGATGGTCCGCTGCACTGTTTCTGACACCTCAGGCGGTGAGGCCACAGACAGTGTGGGTATCCTGGTCCGGGATTTTTCCTCGCCACAGACCGGAGAGTTGGTCGCCTACTACCCCTTCTCCGGAAGCGCTGCGGATGCCTCAGGGAACAACCACCATGGAACGGTCAGCGGCGCACAGCTCGTGCCCGATCGGCACGGCGCGCCGGATGCCGCCTACTACTTCAACGGGGTGAGTGCACATATCAGGGTTCCCAATGACGCGGGACTCAATTTCCAACAGGCGATCAGCCTCAACTTCTGGATGAACGTGGGAGCCTTCTATGCCCGCGAGGCGCACCCCCTCTCTCACGGCAACTGGGAGAACCGGTGGAAGATATCGATCACCGATGAGAGGCTCCGGTGGACGGTGAATACAAGCACCGGCATCATGGATCTCGATTCTGAAAGCCTGCTGGAGTTGGACAGCCTCTACAATGTTACGGTGACTTACAGTGGCGAGGATGCCGAGATATTCTTAAACGGAGAGCTGGATGCATTCAGAATCTGGAGCGGGTCGCTGCTTCAAACATTGATAGATTTCATGATCGGCCAGGTTCTGCCGGACAACAGCAACTACAATTTCAGGGGGGTCCTGGATGAGGTTCGTCTCTACGATTACCAGCTCTCGGTATCGGAGATACTGGAGCTGGCCGAAAGACCGACATCGATCGGGGAGGAAAGGCTCAATCTCCCTCAGACGATAGAACTATCCCAGAACTTTCCCAATCCTTTCAACGGCGAGACAAGCATACAGTTTGCACTTCCGACGGCAGGAGAGGTTGAGCTATCGGTCTTTGACCTCCTTGGGCGACACGTCAAGTCCCTCATGTCGCGGCGACTGGATGCCGGCTGGCACACAGTCCGGTGGGATGCGAGTGGCTGCGCATCTGGTGTTTATCTCTACCGCCTTCGTGCCGGGGGAACGAGCAGGAGTGAAATCATGATATTGATGAGATAAGATGCGGACGATCGATCTGAATGGCCACTGGCAGTTCAGGGCCGTGACAGGAAGAGCGGGCCGTCGCAGTGTGCGTCGCTGGATGAGTGCCACCGTCCCTGGAACAGTGCACACCGATCTGATGGCAAACGCCAAAATCCCCGACCCCTTCTACCGCATGCAGGAGCACGATGTGCAGTGGGTGGAGGAGGAGGACTGGGTCTACCGGAGGGATTTTCTCGTATGCGGCGAGCTGCTCCGAGAGAAGGTGATCGAGCTGGTGGCTGGCGGGCTGGATACGCTCGCCACCATCAAGGTGAACGGCAAGGTTGCTGGCAAGACCGCCAATATGTTCGTCGAGCACCGATGTGATATTAGGAAACACCTGAGGCAGGGGAAGAACAGGATTGAGATTCAGTTCGATTCGCCCGTTCGGCACGCGAGGCGGATGGAACATCTGCACGGCAGGCTCCAGGTCTCACACTCTTCCGAGAGGGTTTTTGTCAGAAAGGCGCAATACTCATTTGGCTGGGACTGGGGCCCGAGGCTTGCCACTTCAGGGATCTGGCGCGAGATATGGATAGAGGCGTTCTCCGGAGCCCGATTGAAGGATCCATTCGTGAAGGTTGTTTCACTCGACGCAGGCCGGGCCCTTCTCGAATGTAGCGGAGAGATACGGGGGAGCACCGCTCAGAGACAGCTTCAGGTGCGTATTGAGGTTTCAGGGCCAGATAAGGAAGGATCTCGAAAATCAACGTCCCGCCGCTCCGCGCTCTTGTTCCGTCGCATAAAGGGTCGAACGTTCAGGGCCCGGTTTGAAATCCCTCGTCCCTCTCTCTGGTGGCCCAACGGCATGGGAAGCCAGCCAATCTACGCCGCCCGGATATCGCTCGAGGCGGGCGGAGAAGTTCTGGATGTGCGGGATGTCTCGTTTGGCATTCGAACGGTGAGGCTCCGTCAGGAGAAAGACGCCGAGGGGAGATCGTTCGTCCTGGAGATCAACGGCACGCCCGTCTTCTGCAAAGGAGCCAACTGGATACCGGCCGATACGTTTATACCGCGGATTCTGCCCCGGAAATATGAGAGGCTCCTCACCATGGCGCGAGATGCACATATGAACATGATCCGCGTCTGGGGCGGGGGGATTTACGAGCAGGACCTCTTCTACGAGCTCTGTGATAGGCTGGGGCTTATGGTCTGGCAGGATTTCATGTTTGCCTGCTCTGAGTATCCGGAATTCCCGTCATTTCGCCGGAACGTGGAAGGGGAGGTCGAGAAGGTTCTGAGGCGTTTGCGAAACCATCCCTCGATCGTCCTCTGGTGCGGGAACAACGAATGTGAGTGGCTATTCTGCAGGGAACATCCCGACAAATCCCCGGACGCAATGCGGGGGAGCGGCATATTTGCCGAGACAATTCCCGGTCTCTGTGCACGCCACGACGGCACACGACCCTACTGGAGAAGCTCTCCCTTCGGACGAGGGTTTCCCAACGACCAGTCCAACGGAAACCACCATCAGTGGGAAGTCTGGAGCGACTGGAAGGATTTTGCGGAGTATGAAAAGGTGCGGGGGCGGTTTGTCACTGAGTTCGGCTTCCAGTCCATGCCCGATCCGCAGACGATCGGCGCGGTGACACTCAAAGGAGACAGACAGATCCAGAGCTCTGTCTTGGAACATCACAACAAGCAGGAAGAGGGGACCGAACGCCTGATCCGTTTTCAGGCCTCACACTACCGGCTTGCTATGGTGCCAGAGGAGTTCACCTACAAGAGCCAGCTCGTTCAGGCGGAAGGTCTGAAGTGTGCCGTGGAGCACTGGCGCCGCCGGAAGTTCTTCACTGCAGGATCTCTCTTCTGGCAGCTCAATGACTGCTGGCCGGTCTCCAGCTGGTCGGTGGTGGACAGCGCGCTGGTGCCAAAGGCGGCCTACTACTACGCAAAAAGGTTCTTCCAGCCCGTGCTGGTCAGCTTCGCAAAGACCGCATCGGGCCTGGAGCTCTGGGTGACGAACGACCTCCAGAATCCTCTGGAGGGACAACTCTCCGTCCAGCTTCTCTCGTTTGAGGGTCGGAGCCTCTGGCACGTGCGCAAGAGGGTCGCTGTTGCGGCCAACTCATCACGTAGCATGCTGCGAATACCCGGGAAACGTACTCAGATGGTCGATCCCACGTGTCACTATCTCCGTTCGATCTTTCGGACGAAGAGGGGTGATGCTGTGCAGAACAGATACTACTTGGTAGAGCCGAAGTATCTTGCGCTTCCGGAGCCGGGTGTACAGTGCAGCGTACTGGGCTGCGAGGTCGGTGTCGCGCTGATTGAGGTACGCTCGAAGAGGCTCGCCAGAGGCTTGGAGCTGAGGGCCGGGGGGAGCACGGATGAATTCTCTGACAACTATTTTGACATCGATCCGGCCGGGATTCACCTTCTCCTTCTCCAGGGCGAACGCCTGACCCGGCGCCTCAGAAACCTGTCAATGCGCTGGCTGACCTAGTCGAATGAGCAATTTCCAGGTGTCTGGACACGATAAATGTCCTTCACAACGCCAGACTACTCCGAGGAAGATCTTCAGCGTGGAAGTGACGTGGCGGCTACGTGCCGGAACGGCAAACCGGTGATGCTTCACTACGCCGAGTTCTGGCGCGTGTGGATGAACTGCAGCTCCGTACCCAATGACCGGAGGACCCGAGAATGCCTGATCACCGATTCAAAGAACTCTTTACTCGACACGCCGGTAATCCCATCATCCAGTCGACGGACATTCCCTACCGGGTTAATTCCGTCTTCAATGCAGGAGCCACGACTGTTGGGAATGAGACACTCCTTCTCTTGAGGGTCGAAGATCGTCGGGGCATCTCGCACCTGACGGCGGCACGGAGCAAAGACGGTATCTCCAACTGGGTGATCGACAGCAAGCCGACGCTCCCGTCCAGCCCAGAGACTCATCCGGAGGAGCTCTGGGGAATTGAAGATCCAAGGATCACCTATGTGGAGGAAGAGGGTTTCTGGGTCATACTGTATACGGCGTACTCTGAGGTGGGACCCCTCGTCTCGCTTGCCACGACTCGGGACTTCGAGAAGTTTGACCGAAAGGGTGGTGTCATGCTTCCGGATGACAAGGACGCGGCACTCTTTCCCGTCAGATTCGGAGGACGCTGGGCAATGCTTCACAGGCCGGTGTCATCGTTTTCCGGGGCGGGGGCCCATATATGGATCTCCTACAGCCCAGATATGTACCACTGGGGTGAGCACAGGGTGCTGATGCGCGCCCGGCAAGGGGGGTGGTGGGATGCAGGGAAAATAGGACTTTCCCCTCCACCCATTCTGACTAAGAAGGGCTGGCTGGTTCTCTACCACGGGGTCAAGATGACGGGAAGTGGCTGCATCTACAGGCTGGGGCTTGCCTTGCTGGACCTGAAAAACCCGGCGAAGGTCCTGTGTCGGGGAGATGAGTGGGTATTTGCTCCTGAGGAGCCCTACGAGGTCTCGGGTGATGTGGACAAGGTGGTTTTTCCCTGCGGGTGGTTAGTCCGGGGTGACGAGGTGCGCCTCTACTACGGCGGGGCCGACAAATGCATCGCGCTTGCTACAGCGAGCCTCTCGGATATTCTCGGTTGGCTCACGGGGTGACTATTCCCTTGAGGTGACCCACGCCCTCGCAGTGCCACTTCCATTGAAAAGAGGATCTGGCTCTCTGCCGGTCAGCCCCTCAACCAGCACGGGCGGAACTAATCTCGAGGCCGCAGTCTGCTCCGGATCGACGGTGGTCCGACCTCCCGACCTGGATTACCTATACTCGGGTTTGGCGCTGATACAGGGGTAGATTGAATCTCCGGGCGAGAGATTCGGCGAGCCTCATTCCTTCGGTGCTGAATGCCCAGACGAAGAGCTCTCTGATCGCGTGGTCCCTCTGGATGGCACGGATTGCATCAACGGCAAGGCGTCTTGCCGCACCCTTCCCTCTGTACTCGGGTAGTACGAGCGCCGAGCACAAGTAGATGGCGTCGAACGCAGAGTTACGAGTGTTCACTCCCAGGAGCTGTCGTTCGCCGATCTCCCCCCGGATGAACTTCT
>Ga0209536_100003752_pt1 | contig 24243 bp, 20 predicted proteins | sample DeeMarSeWOR28_12_FD_187461 | JGI IMG/M metagenome (GOLD analysis project Ga0209536, IMG submission 187461) | Marine sediment microbial communities from White Oak River estuary, North Carolina - WOR-2-8_12 (SPAdes) (version 2) | ecosystem: Environmental > Aquatic > Marine > Intertidal zone >...
ACTCTGCTATGCTTCGCCGCATGCGGCGCTGCTGGTGGATCTTCGCGCTGACCGCGGCTTTCGGATGCGACACGCTCGGTGAGTTCAGCACGGGTGAGGGCGACGTCTATCGCGGGGAGATCGCCGGGATCGACGATCCCGACAACTGCCCGGAGAACATCGACTGCTCGTTCATTCGACGCGGGTTTCCGTACGGCGTCACCCTCGACCTCACATTCGACCCCAATCAGCAGTACGAAGATCCAGGCACGATCTCGACCAGCGGCGAGGACTGCGGTGCGACATTCACCGATACGCCGCTGCTGCCAATCCCGCCGCTCGCGCACGATCAACTCGGCCTCTACGAGTTTCCCGGTGGAGGGCGGATTCGCAACTACATGTTCGTTGCACGCCCCGAGACCGGGCCGCTTGCAGGCCGCGATGCGATGGTGTTCCTCTCCTTGATCCGTGGAGGTAACATCGAAGTGCGCATCGTGGCCGGACCGGGTCTCGAGATTTGTGACCCGGCTGACTGCGCCGCGATCGATTCCGGGCAGTGCGATTACTTCGGCGTGTTTTCGCTCCACCGCGAGGCGCTGTGATGCGAGTGCTCGGGATCGAGAGCTCGTGCGACGAGACGGCCGCCGCGCTGGTCACCGAACGCGGTGAGGTTCTAGCCGACGTCGTCGCGAGTCAGATCTCCACTCACAGCCCCTATGGCGGGATCGTGCCCGAGCTCGCGTCGCGCGCGCACATGCAGGCGATCATTCCCGTCATTCGAGAGGCGCTCGAACAGGCTCCCGGTGGCTTATCAGGTGTCGATGCGATTGCCGTCACGCAAGGCCCAGGCCTCATCGGCTCCCTGCTGGTCGGTGTGCAGGTCGCGAAGGCATTGGCGTGGAGTCTCGACAAGCCGTTGGTTGGCGTGAACCACCTGGATGGGCATCTTTTTGCGGTGTACCTCCAGCGGCCGGACCAAGCCTCGCAGGATTCGCCAAACATGCCGTATGTCGGCCTCCTGGTGAGCGGCGGTCACACCGCTCTTTATCGAGTGGAAGCCTTCGACGACATCGACTTGTTGGCCCAGACACGCGATGATGCAGCCGGAGAAGCGTTCGACAAGGCGGCGAAGCTACTCGGGCTCGGATATCCGGGTGGGCCAATCATCGACAAGCTGGCTGCGAAAGGTGACCCGACCGCGGTTTCGTTTCCGATGCCCATGGCGTCGCGCAAGACCCTCGAGTTCAGCTTCTCTGGACTCAAGACGGCGCTCGCGCGCTACGTGCAGACTCGGGGTGTGCCAGCGAATGAGGCGGAGCTCGCCGATCTCTGCGCGTCGTTTCAAGGAGTGATCGTCGAAAGTCTCGTTCGGAAGTCACTTCTCGCGTGCGAGCATGAGGGGCTCAATCAATTGGTGATCACCGGTGGCGTCGCGGCTAATCGCGGTCTTCGCGCGCGAGCCGGCGAAGCGTGTGAGGAGCGTGGGATCCGGCTCTTCGTGCCGCCGCCGATCTCGTGCACCGACAACGCCGCGATGATCGCAATGGCAGCCGTTCGCCGCCTAGCAGCCGGTGAGAGCGACGACCTTTCGTTTGCCGTCTACTCGCGGGACCCCGATCGGAAGCGTGGGAAGTTCAGGCGAGACGGAACCCTCGTCGAGCGCAAGCCCGATGTCCGATAGGGGGCCCGACGTCATCGCGTCCCCGTATGTCGAGGTCGCCCTTCCGGTCCCGCTGCGTCGCGTGTTCACCTACGGCGTCCCGGATTCGCTGCGCGGCTCGCTACGCTGTGGAAGCCGCGTCGCCGTGTCGTTCAACCGGCGCAAGCTCGCCGGTGTCGTCGTCTCAGGCCGCGAGGAGCTTCCAGAGGGCGTGAAGCGCGCTCTCGCCGTGGCCGGGCTCCTCGAGTCCGATCCTGTGTTCACGCCCGAGCTCCTTCGGTTTCTCGAGCGCGCCGCGAAATACTACATGCATCCGCTTGGCGAAGTGCTGCGTGCTGCGGCACCCGCCTTACCTTCCGGAGCGATGAAGCGCCTGCGCGCCGATGGTTTTCTACAAGCGGAGGAGAACCTCCCCGGACAGCGAGTGGCGCACCACGTGACATGGGAGATCCGGGCGACCGGGAAGCATGCCGAGGGAGCGCGACTAGGGGCCCGCCAAAAGAAGCTGCTCGACCGCCTTCGCGATCAGGATTCGGTCCTTCTCGACGAGCTTCGCTCGGAGATTAGCGACGCTCGCAACGTCGTCCGCACGCTTGCCGAAAAGGGTCTCGTCGCCTTCGAAGAGGTGGAGGCAAACCCCGACCCGTTCTTTCGGACACCCGTCGAGCGTGACGTGCCCCCAGTGCCGACGCCCGCGCAGGAACACGCCATCGATGCCATCACGGACGCTATCCTCGAGCAACGCACCGAGTCGTTTCTGCTTCACGGGGTCACTGGGTCCGGAAAGACCGAGGTGTATCTCCGTGCCATCGACGAGGTTCGCAGGGCGGGGGCGGGCGCGATCTTGCTCGTGCCCGAGATCGCGCTGACTCCACAGCTCGTCGGCCGGTTTCGTGCGCGGTTCGGCGATGACATCGCGGTGCTCCACAGCGGTCTGACGGCGCGTCAACGCGAAGATGCGTGGCAAGCGCTTCGGCGTGGTCGAGTCCGCGTTGCAATCGGTGCGCGGTCGGCGCTCTTTGCGCCGGTGGCGAATCTCCGGCTGGTGGTCGTCGATGAAGAGCACGATCCGTCCTTCAAGCAGGATGAGGGCTTCCGGTACCACGCGCGCGACATGGCTCTTCTTCGCGCGCAGTATGCCGGCGCCGTATGCATGCTCGGGAGCGCGACGCCTTCGGTGGAGACCTACCATCGCGCGAACGAGGGCAAGATGCGCCTGCTCTCGCTCCCTTCGCGCGCGACAGGCGCAACCCTTCCCAGTGTGGAGATCGTCGACCTCCGGCGGCATCGTCGCGGTCCGACGGGGCATCCGCTGCTTTCGGGGCCGCTCCACGCGGCGCTCGGCCGTTGTCTCGATGGCGGGCATCAGGCGATCTTGTTCCTCAACCGCCGCGGCTTCTCACCGAGTGTGCGTTGCGAAGCCTGTGGGGCGGTCGCGGAGTGTCCGGCGTGTAGCGTTGCGCTCACGGAGCACCGAGGGCAGGGCTTTCTAAGGTGCCACTATTGCGATTTTCACCGTCCGATTGCGACTCCGTGCGTGGCATGCGGGGCGAAAGAATACCATCACCTCGGTGTTGGGACCGAGCAACTGCAACATTCGATCGAAGAGAGCTTCCCCAAAGCGCGCGTTGCTCGCCTCGATCGGGACACTGCATCTGGCGAGGGTGTCGAAGTGGTCCTCGACCGATTGCGAAGCGGAGCCGTCGACGTCTTGGTCGGTACGCAGATGGTCACCAAGGGCCACGACATTGCGGGAGTCACGCTCGTGGGGGTGGTTCTCGCGGATCAAAGCCTCGCTTTCCCCGACTTCCGCGCGTCAGAGCGAACGTTTCAGCTTCTCGCTCAGGTGGCCGGTCGTGCCGGGCGCGCCGACACGCCAGGCGAAGTCATCTTGCAAACTTTTCAACCCGAGCACCCTGCCGTTCGGCTCGCTGCGCAGCACGACTACGAGCAATTCTACGGCGAAGAGATCGTCGGCCGCCAGGAGGTTGGTTATCCGCCCTTCGCGCGCTTGGTCGCGGTTCGCGTTCATGCGGGAGCCGAAGCCGACGCGCGCAGCGCCACTCAGCACCTTGCCGACACCGCTCGCCAACACCAAGCGGTCCGCGAAGGTGCCGTCCAAATCCTGGGCCCGGCGCCCGCTCCACTGGCGCGCCTCCGCGGCCGCTACCACTACCGGCTCTTGCTCAAATCCCCCGACCGAAAGCTCTTGAGAAACGTCGCCGCGCTCCTTGCAGCAAGAATCGACCAGGGCTTGCCCCCGACCCATGCCACCCTAGACATCGACCCCCTCTAGAATGACGAGGGGGATTTCGCGGACTACTGACTCGGCGTATTGACGCCAATGCGGGTTGTAGGCGGCGGCTTTGGGCCAGATTTCGGCGTGCTCGACTTCGCTTGCCGCCCGGGCGCGGACCTCGCGGATCGTCTTGCCAATTTGAATCGTCGCTATCGCGTTGGCTTGCAGGTTGAGCCACCAGGCGGGCGGGGTCTCCTTGCCGCCGTTCGACGGGTAGATGATCGCGTCGTTCCCGTGCGGCATGTAGACCAATGGGGTCGTGCGTTCGAGACCAGACTTTCGGCCAGTCGTCGTGAGTAGAAGGACCTTGCGGCCGAGGCCAAGACTGCCAACGAAGCGGCCCCCCAAGCGCTTGTAGAGCTTGGCGTGCAGGCGCCCGAACAAGCGCCAATCGCGTCCCTTCATTCAGCCGCTTCCTGGGCGCTCGCGTTTGCCGTTTGCTCGGCGGCGTCTTCCGCCGCGAGGAAGCCAAACGTGAGGGCCGGACCGATGGTTCCGCCGGCGCCCGGGTAGGTGCGGCCCATGACCGAGGCAGTCGAGTTGCCCGCCGCGTACAAGCCGGCGATCGGCTGTCCCTTCTCGTTGAGCACGCGCGCGTGCGCGTCGGTCAGCAATCCGCCTTTGGTTCCGAGGTCGCCCGGATAGATCTGCACCGCGTAGAACGGGCCCGTCTCGATGGGTCCGAGTGAGCAGTTGGGCTTCACTCTAGGGTCGCCGTAGTAGCGATCTTGTGCGCTCCAGCCGCGGTTGAAGTCTGGGTCCTCGCCCTTGACCGCATACTCGTTGAAGCGCGCGATCGTTGCCTTGGCCGTCGCTGCCGGAATCTTCAACTGCTCACAGAGTTCCTCGATCGTGTCCGCTCGGTAGAGGTAGTTCCCGTCCCGGTAGCGTCGCGGAAGCCGGCTGTCCGGCATGACCTTGCCCGGAGCGATCGGGCCCGCCACCGAGGACTTCCGATAACTGGCGTCGAAGATGTGGAACCAGCGCGGGTCCGCCGCTCCGGTCTTGGCGACGTCGTCGTACATCCCGTTGACGACGTCGATGTATGGCGCAGCCTCGTTCGTGAAGCGCTTTCCGTCTTGGTTGACGAACAAGCCGTGCGGAAGGCTTTTCTCGACGACCAACACCCAGGAGAAGGGCGACTTCGGGACGAGCGACACGGGAGTCCACCACGCTTCGTCCATCAAACCGAGCGCTCCACCGGCATCGCGGCCCATGCGAATTGCATCTCCCGTGTTCGAAGGCGTGCCCGCGGTCCAATCGGTCGTGATCGGACGCCGCTGGTACTGTTGGCGCATCTCGAGATTCCGCGAGAATCCGCCTGCCGCCAGGACGACGCCTCGCTTGGCTTTCACGCGAAGAATCTCCCCTTCCTTGTCGAGCACCGCGCCAACGACCCTGCCGTCTTCGAAGATCAGCTCATTGACGCCCGTGTTGAGCCATGCCGGCACCTTGCGCTCTCTCAATGAGAACAACAGGCGCCCCATCAGCGAGTTGCCCGCGCAGAGCTTCGTGTCACGACCCCAGCGCTTTCGCTTGAAGTGACGAAGCATGTAGAGGAGCATCTGCCACGCCATGAACATCATGGTCTTGACGCCGACGCCGATGGCGGCCTGCGCTTCGCGTGCCGTGATGCCGAACTTGCCGAGAATCTGCGACTGCGGGTGAGGGCGCCGCAGCCGAATCAGATCGTCGCGCAGCTTGGCGCCGTCGAACGGCACTGGGTCCATCGACCGCCCGCCCGGACGCCCGCCAGGCGCTTCAGGGTAGTAGTCGGTGTATTTCGCGAGAGGGACGTACCGCACGTGCGTCTTCTCGTTCAAGTAACGGAGCACCCGCTTGCTCTCCCGGATGTAGAGCCAAAGCATCTCGTCCGGGACCTCGCCCTTGGTGATGTGCTTCAGGTACGTGAAGCCGTCCTCATCGGAGTCCTCGATCCCCTCCTTCGCCATGCCGGGGTTGTTCGCGACCCAGCAGACGCCGCCAGACATGGCCGAGTTTCCCCCAAAGAGATCGCTCTTTTCGACCAAGAGCACATCGAGCCCCAGGTCGTGCGCGCGGATGGCCGCGCCCATCCCTGCGGCGCCACTGCCCATCACGAGTAAATCGACTGTACGGTCCCACTCCGCCATCGCGGCGCTCCTTTTGCTACGGGCTCGGCCCTCAGAAATAGAACATGTTCTAGCCCAGGCGCGCTGTCAAACCCCCCCGGTCTTGCGGCCGGGGGGGGCAAGCGCTAGAAAAAACAAGTGATTCGCCCCATTCTCTGTTACCCAGACAAACGCCTTCGTGAGCCCGGCAAGGATGTCGAGGAGTTCGATGAAGAGTTGCATGCGCTCATCGAGGACATGGCCGAGACCATGTACGCTGCGCCGGGCGTTGGCCTGGCCGCACCGCAAATCGGTGAGTCGAAGCGCCTCTTCATCATCGATGTCGCGACGGAGGACGACGAGCCGAGCGATCTTCGCGTGTTCATCAATCCGGAGATCGTCGCAACCGAGGGCGAGACTACATTCAACGAAGGCTGCCTCTCGTTTCCGGGTGCTCGGGAGGATGTCGACCGCGCCGAGCGGGTAACCGTGCGCGCACTCGACAAAGACGGAGAGCCCTTCGAGCTCCAAGCTGATGGCCTACTCGCCATCGCGATCCAACACGAAAACGATCATCTCGACGGCAAGTTGATGATCGACCATTTGAGCGTCTTGCGTCGCCGGTTGTTGCACCGCGCGATGACCAAGCGCACCGCAGCCGACGCTGCGCAGTGATCCCGTGCGCACGATCTTCTTTGGCAGCCCGGAGTTCGCGGTGCCCTGCCTCGAAGCCCTGCACGACATCAGCGAAGTAGTCGCGGTCATCTCTCAGCCGGACCGACCTGCTGGTCGCGGGCTGGTGATGCGGCCACCAGCTGTCAAGGAGCGCGCGCTCGAGCTCGGTCTCGACCTGTGGCAACCGACGAAGGTTCGGACCAGGGAGTTCGCAGAGCGGCTCCGGGCGCTCGAAGCCGACGTGGCGGTCGTAGTCGCGTATGGGCGCATTCTGCCGAAGGCCGTGTTGGAGGCGCCGCGCCTCGGGTGCGTGAACGTGCACGCATCGCTGCTGCCGCGGTGGCGTGGAGCCGCACCGATTCAATGGTCCATCGTGCATGGCGATCCGGAGACTGGCGTCACCTTGATGCAGATGGACGAAGGCATGGACACAGGGCCCATTCTCGCAACCGAGTCGACGCCGATCGAGCGCGACGACGACGCAGCTACTCTAAGCGCGCGCCTCTCGAAGATGGGCGCGGAGCTCCTGCGCCGCCAGCTCCCACGCTACGTTGCCGGCGAGCTCACTCCCCAGCCTCAGGACCACGCGATGGCCACGATGGCCCCTCTCCTCGAAAAAGCGCATGGACGGATCAACTGGGACCAACCGGCTCGAGCCGTGCATAATCAAATCCGAGGCATGAACCCCTGGCCCGGAGCACACACGGTTCTCGGTGAGCGGCGCATCAAGGTGCATCGCGCCGTCGCCTCGACCCTGGATCCCGAAGGGGCGAAGCCTGGGGAGATCACCGCACTCGATCACGAGGGCATCCTCGTTGCATGCGCGGAGGGCACCGTCGAGGTCCAAGAGCTGCAGGAGAGCGGGCGCAAGCGGGTCGACGCGCGCGCGTTCATCAGTGGGCGCGGGGTTGCGGTCGGCGATCGATTCACCAATGAAGGGGCCGCATCATGAAGATCTACACGAAGACAGGCGATGAGGGCCAAACAGGCCTGTTCGGTGGCGCGCGGGTATCCAAGGCTTCACTTCGAGTCGAGGCCTACGGCGAGGTTGACGAGCTCAACAGCGCCATCGGCTGGGCGCGCGTCTCCGTGTCGGACGCCGAGCTCGATGCGGTGCTGAATCAAATCCAGAATGACCTGTTCGAAGTGGGCGCCGAGCTAGGTTCGACGGCCGAGCGAAAGAAGAAGGGGCCAATGCCCCTCATCGAAGAACCACAAGTGCAGGCCCTCGAGCGCGCGATCGACAAGTACGAGGAGGGCCCTCCACCACTGACCTCGTTCGTGCTCCCCGGTGGCAGCGAGGGAGCCGCGCGCTTCCATCTAGCGCGATGCATCTGCCGGCGTGCAGAACGTTCGCTGGTCGAGCTTGGCGGGCAAGAGACGATTCGCGGGGAGCTGTTTCGTTACGTCAATAGGTTGAGCGATCTCCTGTTCGTCTTGGCACGGTACGCCAACCATGAAATTGGCGTAGAAGACATCCCCTGGGTCGGACAAGGCGGCTAGGGCATGTCCTCGGGGTCGAGCGTGAACCGCCGTTCCCCGACCCGTCCGTCGGCACGGACCTCTCCCGGTAGCTCCAGGCCTTCGCGCATCTCTTCGAGTAGCTCGTAGAGCGCGCCACGCTCGACTGCGAGCTGCTCGATGATCGTCCAACCCCATTTGCGCTTTGCGCGGATCTTGATCGACGTCCAAGTTCGGTTCACCAACTCGAGATAGACCAGCGCTAACGCACCGCCGAACGCGCCGATCAGGAAGGTCGTGATGCCGGCGGGCCAAGGCGCGTGCGGGATCCCACCGAAGGTGTTGTGCAGCTGAACCTGTCCAAGGCCGACCAACAGGGCCGCGACTAGCCACGAAAGTGGAAAAAGAACGAGACCGGCCAGCAGCTTGATCGTCGCCGTGTCCTTGTACTGTTTGGACGCGGCCTGGGCGATCGGACGGATCAGGAAGTACGCGGGCGCGTTGATCAGGACCCCGAGAAGGAGCACGGGTGGGAAGACGAGAAAGACGACGGCGGCCTGGAGAGCGAGGAGTACCGGGATCCATTTCGACTCGATCGCGGGTGGCTTGTCCAGGTCGTCGTCGTCGAGCTTCACCTCTTCGAGCGCCTGATCGTAGGCGGCGACGCGTTCGAGGAGCGCTCGCACTTCATCTGGCGCGGTCTGCATGCGCGCATAGTAGGCTTTCCAGACTCGCGCCATCCCCAACGTTCGCTCTGCCATGTCGGGCGCCCGCAGGCTGACGCCGGCTCGCTTCGCGCGCTCTGCGCGCATCAGCGAGCGTACGCGGTTCATCATGTGGTTCAGCTCCCAGCTTTCCGTCGCGTGCGTCACTTCTTGGAGGACCGGTTCCAACACGCTGGTGAGCTCGCTGCTCTGCTTTCGAAAAGTCGCGTCGTCGTTCTCGTCGATCGAGGTTTGGAGCTCGGGCGAGATGTATAGCGGCGGGTGGAACTCGACCAGGGCATTCGACCGGAACGCGGTCTTGTTGTCGTAGTGAAGACCGACGGGAATGATCACCGGTGGAATGCCCTGCTCGGCACAAAGCTGCATGGCGCGGTAGTAGAGGCGTGCCGCGCCGGTCTTGAGCTCCTGAAGGAAAGGGTCGTCGTGACTGACGCCCTCCGGGAAGAGCGCGGCAAAGCCCCCGACGCAAACCGCATGTGCGAGCGCGTCGAGGCTCTTTCGGTTCGCGGCGCGGCGGGTGTCGTCGTCCGCGCTTTCGAGGTCGGAGGCGCGGTAGATGGGCACCGTGCCGAGCGCCTTCATGATCCGTCCGATGACCGGCCACTTGAAGAGGCCGTGCCGAGCGCCAAACACGACCGTCCGAGGAAACGTGCTGATGATGAGGGCCGGATCGAGCAACCCGTTCGGGTGCCACGCGATTAAGATGCCTCCGCCGGTCGGCGGGATGTGCTCGACGCCGCTGACTTCGACGCGGCGAAAGAAGAGCCCAACCAAGAACCGCACGAGTCGCACCGCATTGTTGGTCGTCGCTCGCATCGTCCGATGATACGCGCTAGACCCCCCGCAGGTCATGAAGCGCGCGGTAGTCGTAGTGTCGTGGACTGTGCTCGCCGCGCTGACGTGGGGGTGCAGCAAGAAAGCCGATGAAGCCGTGCTCCGGCCCATCGGCGAGCCGACGGCCATCCTGGCGGGGCCGCCGCAGTATGTCGGGACCAAGGTTTGCGCCGAGTGCCACGAAGCCCAGTACGAGAAATGGCTCGGTTCCCATCACGACCTCGCGATGCAGCGGGCGACCGAGGAGGCTGTTCTCGGTGACTTTGATGACGCCAAGGTGCGCTACTACGAGGAGACGGCTCGCTTTCTTCGCGACGGCGACGCATTCGTGATCGAAGCGCTCGGCGCCGACGGGAAGCGCGCGCTTTTCCCGGTCATCTACACCTTTGGTGTGGAGCCGCTGCAGCAGTATCTGGTCGAGGTCGCCCCCGGCCGCCTTCAGTCCTTTCCGTTTGCCTGGGACACGCGCGAGGAAGAGCAGGGCGGGCAGCGCTGGTTCCACCTTCAGCCGGAGGAGTACATCGAGCCTGGGGATCCGCTCCATTGGACGGGACCGAGCTACAATTGGAACTTCGCGTGCGCGGACTGCCACTCCACCGCCGTGAAGAAGAACTACGACCGCGCAACGAAAACGTATTCGACCGACTACTTCGAGATCGATGTGGGCTGCGAGGCCTGCCATGGCCGCGGCTCACGGCACACCGAGCTGGCCGAGGCAGAAGAGCCCCTTCCCGCGGGTGCCGGCTTCGCCCAGCGTTTTCCTACACTCGCCCAACGCGTTTGGACGTTCGAGGAGGGGCGCAGCATCGCCTCTCTCTCGACGGGCAAGAGCAATGAGCCCGAGAGCTGCGCGCCCTGCCACTCGCGACGCGCGGACCTCGGTGGTGATCCGGGGCGCTATCACGATCGCTATCGACTCGCGGCGCTCGACGAACTGCTCTACTTCGACGATGGCCAGATCCAAGACGAGGTCTACGTCTACGGCTCCTTCCTGCAGAGCAAGATGCACGCCGCCGGCGTCGTCTGCAGCGATTGCCACGACGCACACAGCGGCGATCTCCGCGCGGAGGGGAACGCTCTTTGCGCGCGCTGCCACCACTCCGGCGTCTACGACACCCCGGAGCACCACTTCCACGATGTGGCGACCGAGGGAAGCCTCTGCACCGACTGTCACATGCCGCAGAGGACCTACATGGTGATCGACGATCGCGCAGACCACCGGTTTGGCCTTCCTCGCCCGGGGCTATCTGCAGCCATCGGCTCACCCGATGCCTGCACGGGCTGCCATCGGGGCAAGACCGCGCAATGGGCCGAACGGCAGATCGATAAGCACTTCGATAAGCGCAGCAGTCACGCTTTCGCGGAGACTTTCCATGCAGCGAGAAACCAGCGCCCCGAGGGAGAGCCTGGGCTCGTCGAGCTCGTGGCTGCCGGCAAAGCTCCTGCGATCGTCCGCGCGACTGCGCTCCTAGAGCTCCGCAACCTTGGCTCGTCCGCGCTTCCCGCGCTGCTCATGAGGGCCGAGCATGACGAGAGCGCGGTGGTCCGCCGCTCCATCGCGGTTGCCGCGCGCGATTTGCCGCAGGAGCAGCGTGTCGAGATCGTGCGCCCGCTACTTCGCGACGACACGCGGCCCGTACGCGTCGAGGCGGTGGCGACGCTGCTCGGTAGCGACGCGCGAAGTTGGCGCAAGGTCGATCAGATCGCTCTCAAGAAAGCCACCACGGAATACCTCGAAGCACGCGCCTTCAACACGGACCGAGGGGAGGGCTTGGTCGATCTCGCGCACGTCGCGGCGCTCGCCGGCGACGTCCAACATGCCGAGGACAATCTCCGCGAAGCGCTTCAGATCGATCCGACCTTCACCGCGGCGTACGTCAATCTGGCCGACCTCTTTCGAAGCCAGCAGCGCGACGAAGACGCCGAAACGGTTCTGCGTCGGGGCCTAGAGAAGGCCGCCGACCGCGCCGCGGTGGAGTTTGCCTTGGGACTCACCTTGATCCGCCTGCAGCGTCACGACGAAGCCATGGCCCTTCTCGGTCGGGCATATCAGACGAGGCCGGAGACGATCCGGTTCGGGTACGTGTATGCCGTTGCTCAGTTCGACACCGGAAAGCGAGTCGCAGCGCTGCGCACCCTCGAGCACATGCACAAACGCTACCCTGCTAACCGGGACCTGCTGCAGCTGCTCGTGGGCTACAACCAGCAGATGGGCCGAAGGTCAGCCGCACAGAAGTACGCGGAAAAGCTCGAGAGGCTACGGGTCCCAAACTAGGTCGGTCGGCGCCAGCGGAAAAAGGGCTTTGATTTGGGTCGAAGCGCTTCTACCCATTAATCTGTGGGCAGGGGGTACACATGAAATCACTTGCTTGGATGGGGATGATCCTGCTGCTGCTCGCTGGCTGTGGGGATTCGGGGACGAACGGTTCGGCGCGCACCGCCGGAGAGCTTTGCGACCAAGTTTGCGGTTGGCCTGACGCATGTTTTGTAGAGCTTGGCGTTCCGGTAGAGGATGCGGAGTGCGTGGCGAGCTGTGAAGCGTCGGTAGAGGTCGTGGGCTTACCCTGCTTGCAGGCGATCAACAACACGGTCTCCTGCCTCGGGACCTGCGAGTTCGACGCGCTGACCGAGCAGCAGATCCTCGCCTGCCAAGGCGAGGCGGAAGCGATCTCGACAGCCTGCGACTAGCCTTGACAGCGGCTCATCGCGGCGTGAGAGATCCGAGCATGAGCGATGAAACCAAGGTCCAACGCCTCGCCCAGATCTTTCGAGACACCGGCGAAGCGCACCATCGGGCATTCCTCGATACCGACGGCGATGACCCCGAGTGGGCGCTCTGGTACTCCGAACACCTCCACGATAAGTTGGGGCCCTTCTTGGCTGCCCCGATCACCCGAAGCCGCTTGGTCTTTTGCCTGATCGGCGCTGACGACGAGCATCGCGCCACGGAGTCGGACGCACCTTGGCCCGAGTTCTACGCGCGGCGTTTTCTGGAGTGCCTTGGTCCCGCCGAGGAACCTGCGAAGGATCACTTGGCGCTCTACTACTTCGATGGCTGCCCTTTTTGCGTCCGCGTCATGCGCGCCATCGACACCCTCCGTTTGAACGTCGAGCTCCGGAACATCTACGAGAACCGCGAGTACCTGAACGAGCTCCGTGAAGTACGTGGTAGGACGACCGTACCGGTGTTGCGGATCACGAGCGCCGACGGCGAAGACCGCTGGATGCCCGAGTCCGCCGACATCGTTCGCTACTTGCAGGCGACCTACGGTCAGGCCGCGGCCTGAGTGCGCTCGGGGCTGAGGACCCCAACGGCGCTCGAGAGAATGCCCCCCATCCTCATGGGTTCAACTCGAGGGATCTCCGGCTCCCGCGCCCGATACCCCTTTAAACCGAGAAGCCGACTCTTTCGAGTCGGCCCCCAAGCAGTCCTTACCGTCATTGCCGTGGGATTTATGTCGAGCCGAACCCCTACAATTACTAGTAGGTGGGAACCGGTATCGAACGCTTCAGGCCCCCCGATGACGCTAGCCGGGTCCGCACACCACGTACGTTGTTAGCTCCCTATTCGACCTAGTCAGGGATTCTCACTCCTTCCTCACCTGCAATGACAGAGGGACCAAAAACCAAGGTAGAGCCGGTGTTCCCGGCGGTCAACTCATTGCTTGACGGGGCTGGCTTTCAGCGCTGCCCGGCCTTCTTTGACGTAGACCGTGAACCGCACCTCCGACGCCTTGTGTCGCTTCATCACTTGGTCGCGGGCGGCATGGAGCTTGCGCACGAACTTCTCGAACGTCAGGCCGTTCACCGGCGCGCCGCATTCTCTCTGCGTGGCAACGAACTGATCGAACACCTCGCGAAAGTGCATCTCCTCGCCTTGAACGCCGGGGGCCGAGGCCTCCAGCAGCGATTGTGGCACGTGCTTGACCTGCGTATTCTCTTCCGGCTCGTCGAAGCCGTCATAGTCATCGAGCAGCGCGTTCGGACGCGTCGGTGGGTCATCGGGGGCTGGCGTCATGCTCTCCTCGTTGTGACGAATCGCAGCCGCGACCGGTCGGTGGGTCGAAGACGCCCGGCTTGGCCAGGAAGATGCACGTTTTGGACGAGATGAAGGTGAGCGCTGGGGTCGGGCCGTCTCGACCGTCTCAGCCGCGCGTGTACCGATTGGAGCCATCTTTGCCTGCGAGGGCGGTTTCGGCTCGTCTTTCGACGCCTCCTCGACTGCGACCTGCTTAGCCGTGGGGGCCTCCGCCGCTGGGTAGCCGAAGTACCCGGTGTCGGCGCTCTCGCGCGTCGCGTTCAGGATGTGGTCGAGGTCGACCGACGCACGCTGCTTCGCATCCTCTTTGAAGCCCACCCCCGAGCGAAGCGCCTCATTGAGGTGCTCTGCGATCTTGCGGTAGTGCCGGCGGAGCTCGCCCGCGGGAAGGCTGTTCTGCTCGCCATTCGCAAGGCTCTCTGCGCTCTTGCTGAGGATCAGCACGCCCTTGTCGTGCTCCATGTAGAGCAACGCAAGCCCGAGAACCAACAACAGCAGGGGAATCCCGATCACCACCAACCAAGGCAACGAAGCAACGTCTTCTTTGAAGGTGTTCGCGAAGAGCCCCCCAAGGCCTACGGTGCTTCCCTTTCGGCCGATGAGGTAGCCGACCTGCGCATGCGCGGCCCCGCCTCGGACAGGCCCAACGATCGCCCGAGCACGCTCACCGACCTCGATGGAGTCTCCGCCTTCGGTCATGCTCGCGATCGCGGCAGGCAGAACGCCTTTGAGCTCGGTGCTCGTGAGCGCGGTGGCGCCGCCTGAGTGGGCGGCAATGAGCTCGTCGCGGTAGAAGAACACGAGTGAGGCATCGGGCAGCTTGGCGCCCAGCCTGCGGGCGAGGTCGTCGCCGATCTTCATACCGTGGATGATCGCGCCGACATAGCGGCCGCCGTCGAAGACGGGTCGCGCTGCCATCCTGTAGACCTCCCCGTTGTAGACCCAAACGTCGTCCCGCATGAAGCCGCGTAGGGCGTCGCGAACGAGCGGCATCTTGCCCAGTTGTTCGGAGTCCGGGGGGTTCTTGTCGAGCGTGGCTACGACTTCACCTTCGGTGTCGACCGCGAAGACCATGTCGCCGCGGCCCTCTTCGAGCTCTGCGTTGAGCACGTTGAGCTTGATGCTCAAGCGCCGACGGGCTCCAGTATTCGGGGTGCCCGCACGCCCGCTCGAGCTTCGAAGCGTCTGCCGAACCTCCGGTTCGACCGCGATGGATGCCAAGGCATCGAGGCGTAGCCTCGCGTCGAGGCGCATCCACAGCTCAGCTTCGACTCGGTCCCGACGAAGCTGCTCTTCGAGCTGGAATTCCGCTTCTCGGCTGGCTGCCGACTTGTTCAGAAATGCCCCCGCAAGGGCCGCTCCAACGGCCAACGCGAGAACCAAGTACCAAAGGCGAGAGAGCATCGCTTACTTCCTCCCACTCTTGCTGAGCGCGATGGCGTCGACTTGGAGAGCCTTGCCTGCCGGTACGGTCACGCGACGGACCGCGACCTGCTCCGCGCCGCGAAGCACCCGGAGCGAGTAGGGTCCCGGTGGAACATCATCGAAACGGAACTTTCCACTCGAGGTCACGCTGGCGCATGCGACGAGCTCGCGCATCGAGTGCAGGTAGCCATCCACGTGGCCGTAGATCCGGTCGCTGAGCTCCCAAGGGCCCCCAGCTGGAACGGAGATCACGCGTGCCTTCCCAGGCCCCGCTTCGAGAGGCGTGAAGCCTGCCAGTCCGTCGACGGCGAGCTGGTGCGTGAACGCGTCGCGGTTCTCGACTCGCACTTGTGTCCCGGTTCGCGCCGCGAGCGTCGATGGATCGAGCGCACCTCCGCGAAATCGAAACGTGCAACCGATGGGCGGTCCGGTGAACTTGCCAGTCAGGACTGCAAGCAGATCGTCGTGATTGCCCTCGTCGCGCCGCTCGGGAAGCGCGCCGTTCCAAACTCGCCAATAGTGATCTTTTTGATTGGACTCCGCGTGCGCGTCTGTGCTCTGGCTCGCCTGAATCGATCCCTCGATCGATTCAGCCGACACCCCCCCGAATGAAGCGAGCACTGCGGCCGCACACCCGGCCCCCACGATGATCCAGTTCCTCAGTGTTCTCATTGGTATTTCTGTATTATTACAGCTCCACTGAGAGAAAGGTAACAAAAATCCCGATTTCTGTCGGATCCGGGGGCCAGGGCTCCTCGCCGTTCAGCGTCGTTCCAGGCTCAGATCGCCCGGTAGTCGATCAGCCTGATGGGATCGGGATGCAGGCGCGCGCGCATCGAGCGTGTCATCCCCGCGGGATCACCGCCGATTTCGATAGCGGTTCGCTCGTCGAACTCGAGCTCGACATCGTCAGCGTAGAAGTCCAGAAGATCGTCGTGTCTGTACGTACCTTTCCAGACGCTGAGCATGTGTGCAGCCACGTGTAAAGGATGTGTTGCCACGACGCGGAGACAGAAGCGGTCCGCGGGCCGGCTCTCGGCAAACGGAAAGACCTTCACACCGAACCCCCAATAGGGAATCGTCGAGACGAGGGCGGCGATGCACACTCCTTCGAAGACGATCTCGCCGCTAGGGATCGGTGTGCCTGTCGCTTGCCCATTCCGATCCAGCTTGATGATCTCACTCCCACGATTGACGATGCGCACCTGCATCTGCCGCCGGATCGCGAGCTCGGGGATCGTGCGCGTCGGAATCGAAATCGCGTATGAGAGGGCGCCGGTCGCGCGCTTCCCGACGATGGGCAGGTGGCGGAGCAACGCGCGCACTTCGTGGAAGTGCTTCAGCCCGAGCGCGTCAAAGCCCGCCCCGGCGAACGGGGTGAGAAGATCCTGAACCTCGATGAGACGAAAGTCGCGATGCGCGCTCTGCTCGCTGAGTCGTGCCAAGTCCGCGATCACGTCTTCGCCGCTCGTCCCCGCGCCGAGCGCCCACGCGAGCGAGTTCCCAGTCCCAAGCTTCAAGAGTCCGAAGCGGGGCGGCTGCTGACCGCGCGACTTGGCCTCCTTCGTGATCGAAGTGACCATTTGCACGAATGTGCCGTCGCCACCGCCGGTGAGCACCACCGGGTAGCCCGCTTCGACGATCTCGTGCGCGATGCCGTGCGCCTCGTCCAAGCTCTTCGATAGAAACAGGTCGCCGCTGCTGACGACCTGATCGAAGCTCTCCACCAGCTGGTCGGTGACCTGCCTCGCGTTGCCGTTGAGCACGACCGCGACGCGGCCCGTCTTGTCGGGCACCGGCTAAAGCCGAATGAGCGCGGCTCCCCAGGTAAAACCGGAGCCAAACGCAGGCATGAGGATCAAGTCGCCCTTTTTCGCGCGGCCTTCTTCGATCGCCTCGCTGAGCGCAAGCGGGATCGAAGCCGCGGTGGTGTTGCCGTACTTCTGGATGTTGTGAACTACCTTCTCCGGGGGTATTTCGAGCTTCTGCCCGACGAATTCGTTGATACGCTTGTTGGCCTGATGAGGCACGACCAGATCGAGGTCACCTGGGGTCACGCCGTTCCGCTGCAACACCGACAACGCGACCTCCGGCATCTTGCTCGTCGCCCAGCGGAACACTTGGCGGCCGTTCATCGACGGCCACACTCGGCGCTCGTCGATCATCTCGTGGGTGATGCGCGGAATGTACGCGCTGGCAGGGGCCTCGAGCCAGAGCTCCTTGGCCCCGCTTCCGTCAGCATGGACTTCGACGTCGAGGACCCCGGCTTGGTCGTCCTCGGTGGGTCCCAAGATCGCGCAGGCGGCGCCGTCGCCGAACAGGACCGTCACGTCGCGGCCCTCATCGCTGAAGTCGATGCCTGTGGAGTGCACTTCGCCACCGACGAGGCAAACACGCTTGTACATGCCGCAGCGGATCCAGGCGTCGGCGACCTGGAGGCCGTAGAGGAAGCCGCTGCACTGGTTTCGAACGTCTAGCGCGGGTACTCCCGGAAGCCCGAGCTTGTCGCCGAGGAGCACACCGCTGCCTGGGAAGGTGTAGTCGGGCGAAAGTGTCGCGAAGATGATCGCGTCGATCTCGGAGACGTCGATGCCCGCGTTCTTACACGCCATTTTGACGGCGGGGACTGCGAGATCGCTCGGACCGGTGCCATCCTGGTCGATGTAGTGGCGCTCCTTGATCCCGGTACGCTGCTGAATCCACTCGTCACTGGTGTCGAACATCTTGGCGAGGTCATCGTTGGTGACGACCTTCGGCGGCACATAGTGCCCCATCCCCAAAAACGCGGTCCTAGTCATGAATCGAGCCCCTTCCGGTTTGGGCGAGCCTAGCGAACGGGACGATCCACCACAAGCCGGGCGAGGCTGCACGCTTGCCCGAGCCTGCTATAAGAGCGCCTCCCTCGGCCGAGTGGCGGAATTGGCAGACGCGCCGGATTCAAAATCCGGTGTCCTTTGGACGTACCGGTTCGAGTCCGGTCTCGGCTACCAGGGTCTTCCCTTGCGTCGTAGCGCTTGGGCGACAGCAGCCTCGCTGACGCTGACGCTGACGCTGACGCTGACGCTGACGCTGACGCTGAGCCGCGAGCCCGCAGGGCGAAGCGCGGCGCACAGAGAGGACTACGGGTGGGGGTGGGCGGGCTGCTTGACCAAGCTACCGCGCCGCGACGTGCTTCTCCATCAGCTCTTGCAGCTCTGATGGCTTTTCGTCGGGATCCTGGCCGTTGCGCGCCTTGTCGATGTTTTCTAGGAGCTCGCGGCATTCCGGTTTGTCGCGGAGATGATCGAGCAGGATGTTCGACGCGTCGGAGAATGCCTTTTCGTAGGTCAGGGCTTCCCGGACGCGATTGGCGATTCGTTCCCGGCCCGTCTGCAGGTCGTTTTCGAGCGCCTCGCTGTAGCGCTTGAGCTGGGCGCGGAGCTCTTCGATCTGCTTGCGACGTTCGCCGGCGACGTCTTCCTTCGAGCGTGCGCGGCGTTCATAGTCACGCGATACGGCTTCGAGAGTGTCCACCTGGGCGCGCGCTGCGCCTAGAGTCTCGTGGCCTCGCCGGATCCGCTCGATGTTGCTGCCCGCGGCTTGCACCTCGGCCTGAGCCGACAGGTACTCCCGTTGCGCGCGCTTGCGCTTGAGGATGAGTTGGCTGAGCATGTCGCGCTCGGCCGACGCGTCTCGGAGCGCCCGAGATTCCTCACCGGCCAGGTCCTCTACCTTACGACCGATCTCGGCGCGAAGGGCTCGGCCTCGCTTCTCGATGGCCTCGAGCTTCTTCGAGTGGCTCTCGAGCTCACCCTCGAGCCTCGACGCCCGTGAGGCGAGCTCCCAAATCTGATCGGACGCGCCTTGCACGTCGGTCGGCGCGTCGCCGTCCGGATAAGCGCGGGCCACGGCGCGAAGGAAGTTTGCGGCCGTTCGGCTCCATTCGACGACGCCCGGCGTCTGTGCAGGCGGTGGAGGTGGCGGCGCGGCCGGGGCGGTCTCGGTCGGCTGGTCCCATTCCCGCGAGGGGAGGGAGCGTTGCATCTCCTTGAGCTCTTCTTTGAGATGGTGGCCATCTCGAAAGCGGTTCTCCGGATCCTTTTCGAGCAGCTTTAGGATGATCTGCTCAGCCTGCTCCGGGATGTCTGGTCGGTACTTGCGCGGATTCGGTGGTGTCGCCTTACGCTGCATCTCGAGCAGCTCGTCGCGGTCGCCGGAGCGGAACGGAAGGCGTCCGGTGAGCATCTCGAAGAACAAGATCCCGAGCGCATAGAGATCGCTCGCTGCAATCGCGTCTTCGCCACGCGCTTGCTCCGGCGACATGTATTCCGGCGTTCCGAACACCGCACCCTTGGGCGCGAGCCTCGGGTCGCGTGTGAGCGCGGCCAGACCGAAGTCCAGGATCTTCACGAAGTCCTTTCGTCCGCCGCGTCCGGTCACCATGATGTTGTCGCTCTTGAGGTCACGATGAACGACGCCAAGATCGTGAGCACGCGCAAGCGCTGCGGTCATCTGCTCGAGAATGTCGACCGCCCGCGCGATCGGCATCGGCCCTTTCGCGATCTGTGACGAGAGCGAGTCACCGATCAGGTACTCCATCACGAGATAGAGCTCACCCTCTTCGGTTTCGCCGACGTCGTGGATGTCGACGATGTGCGCGTGGTCGACCCGGTTGGCGGCGCGCGCTTCGCGAACCATCCATGCGCGAAGATGCGTCTCACCTCGAAGGTCCGGTCGGATCAGCTTCAGCGCAACGACGCGGTCGATGAGCACGTGCCGTGCTCTATAGACCACGCCCATCCCGCCCTCGCCAAGCTGGGATTCGAGCCGATACCGACCCGCAATGACCTGCCCGAGAAGCGGGTCTTTCGATTTCTTAGCTCGCGTAGCCTTCCGAACAATCCCCATGGTTCCCCCGTACCTAAAGGACATTTGCATCATAGACAGGAACGAAGCCCAGTCCCAAGTGTTCCGCTCTGGCTGAAACGGGGACTAAGCTGACAGCTGACGCTCGAGGCGGGTATGATGAGAGACGTCGGGCTTCTCAGGGAGGCATGTGTGAGCGAAGAACGGCCGTTGCTCGGGCCGTACCGCATCGAGCGCCGCTTGGCGGCTGGGGGGATGGCCGAGGTCTTCGTTGCACTCCGTGAAGGTCTTCACGGTTTTTCGAAGCGCGTGGCCTTGAAGCGAATTCTTCCGCAGTTCGCGAGCGATCCGGACTTCGTGTGGATGTTCATCGACGAGGCTCGCCTCGCGGCGATGTTGGAGCACCCCAACATTGTTCAGGTGTTCGACTTCGGCACGATGGGCGAGGATCTGGTCCTCGTGATGGAGCTGGTCGACGGCTCCAACGTGAGCAAGCTGCTTCGCACCGCACCGGAGGATTCACCGATTCCGTGGGATGTAGCGCTGCATATCGCCTATCAAACTGCCCAGGCCCTCGACTACGCGCACCACGCGGTAGACGATCAGGGCGAGTCGCTCGAGTTCGTGCATCGCGACGTGAGCCCCGCGAACATCCTGCTCACCCGTACCGGTCACGTGAAGCTCACGGACTTCGGCATCGCCACCGTGCGTAGCCGCGCGCCCACGACCGAGGACGGCCAGGTTCGCGGCAAGCTCGGCTACATGTCGCCCGAGCAAGTCCTCGGCAAGGACCTGAGCGGCAAGAGCGACGTGTTCACGCTTTCCACCGTCCTCGCGGAAATGCTGATCGGGGAACCACTATTTCAGGGCGAGAGCGAGCTCAACGTGCTGCTCCAGATCCGCGACGCCGACCTGCGGGTGCTCGCGCGCTGCGAGCGACGTATCCCGCAAGACATCCGGGCTGTCGTGCTTCGGGGCCTCCAGCGAGACCCGAGGGAGCGTCCGACGGCTGGAGCATTTGCCGAGGCTTGCGCCGAGGTGATGCGACGCCGCGGCATGGGTCACGGCCCGGATCGCTTGGGGCGCCTGCTTGCTCAGCTCAACTTGGTCGACGGCGAGGCCTCCGAGGCGCACGTCCCTGACGCTGACCTAGGATCGCTGGTGGACAGCGATTTGATGCATCACGCGGGTATCGGGCAGGAGTTAATCGGTCCACAGGCTGTCACCTCCCCGACGATCTATCGCGTGCAACTCACCGACGGCAGCGTGATGGGACCGATGAGCTATCCGCGCCTCATCCAACTGCTGACCACAGGCGTCATCGACAGCCGAAGCACCAAGATCTCGAAAGCCGATGGCACGTACCTCGATCCATCACGACTCCCGGAGCTCACTCGTTTCGTCACCTCACCGGGTCTTCAGTGGAAGTTGGAAGAGCTCGCCCAGGCGGAGAAACAGGGTCAGCTTCGCGCAGCCACGCTGCTCCCGGTGTTCTACGACATCATCTCCAAACGTCAGACCGGCGTCCTTCACCTTTGGCAGCGCAACCGCCGCAAGAAGATCTACTTCGTCGACGGAAAACCGGAGTTCGTGGCCTCGACCGACAAGTCGGAGCTCTTGGGCGAGCACCTCGTCGCGACCGGGCAATGTCTTCGGATGGAAGTGGAGATGGCGCTCGCGCTGTTGCCGAAGTACGGCGGTCGGCTGGGTGACGCGCTCGTCGGCTTGGGAATCCTGCGCCCCGTGGAGCTCTTTCGCGCGATCGGCGATCAGGTGCGCGGGCGTTTGATGGAAGCGTTCCGGTGGCGCCATGGGGAGTGGGCGTTCGTCAGAGGGGCCCGCAGCCACGAAGAGACGTTTCCGATGGGTCAGGATCCTTATGAATTGTTACGCGACGCCGCGCGAGAGGCCCACCTCGAAGAGATCGAGTCGGTCCTCGAGCCGCTTCGTGAGCGCGTCGTGGAACGCTGCGACGATGGACCGCCTCTGACCGCGTTTCGTCTCGATGCGAGCTGGGTCGACGCTTTGGAGGCGGTTTCGGGTGACATGACCTTGGGCGGGCTGTTCGCGAGGGAGAGCGCTGCCGGCTCCGATCTCGAACCGGCGTATCGAGCTCTGTACTTGGGGCTTGCGTGCGGGCTGGTTCGGACCAAGGTGAGTCCTTCGGAGATGCCGTTTCGAGAATCGTTCAGCGCCTGAGCCCCCCAGTGTCCTTCGTCGAGCTAACCGCCCCAGAAACGACCGCGACTCCCGTACTGGTGGAGGTCCCTCATTCGGGTCTCCAGGTACCGCCCGAAGTCGAGCCGGAGATCGAAACGACGCCCTTGGCCGTGCTTCGCGACTCCGACATCTACGTCGATCAACTCTACGAGCGTGCTCCAGACCACGGTGCGACGCTTCTGGTCTCTAGGGTGTCGCGATACGTTGTCGACCTGAACCGCGGCCCAGATGAAGTCGACTCGGCGGCGGTGCCAAGCCACCCCAAGGGGCGGCACATTCCTGCGCGTGGTGTGGTCTGGCGGGCCCGAACCGACGGCACGCCGTTGTTACGCGCTCCGCTCACGATCGATCAGTTCGCGCGACGCATCGAGCGCTACTACGAGCCTTATCATCAGACGCTTCGTGAGGTCGCGGCGCGCATGCGCAAAGAGCACGGGCACGTCCTCATCCTCGCGGCACATTCGATGCCTTCCGCAGGGCGGCGGGTCTTCGGCGGCAGAGAGCTGCGGCGCGCGGACGTCGTGCCCGGTACCCGCGGACGATCCACAGCGGATGCTCGTATCATCGACCTGGTCGACGCGCACTTCCGTGAGTCCGGGCTGAGTGTGAAGCACGATGATCCGTACCGGGGCGGTTGGACGACGTCGAGCTACGGCGCACCAAAGCACGGGCAACACGCGGTGCAGATCGAGCTCAATCGCGCGCTCTACGTCGATGAGGGCACGAGCGAGATCAAGAACCCCGACTTCGCCCAGCTACAGGCGGTTCTGGACCAATTGGTCAACAAGCTCGGCGGACTGATGAAGAGCGAAGCTCAGTTCGCGACCGGTTGATCGATGACGCCCGACTCGTTCGAGCGAACCTCGAGGCGGTAGCTGCTGTTCGCGGTCTGCAGGTAGTAGGTGTCCTGACCGCAGAGCTGAAGCACGCGCTTGACCGGCGTGGTCACGTATTCGTGGAGGCCGTCGGCAAACTCGATGACGACGACCGAGCCCTTTCGCGGTGGGCGCAGGAGACGGCCCACGACAGCTCGACCCGATTTACGGCCAACTTTGCGCAGAACGACTTCCACAGGTCGAAACTAGCACACCTCATTGTGGCAGCAAAGCACACACGGAAAAATCCAGCGATCTTGTGCATCCGCCAATCTTGCGCCGGGCGCAATCTTTGCCGCCCTTGCCGCGGCGAACAGGCGGCCCTACGTGGCAAATCGCCGCACTGATGCGTAGTGACGGGCGTTTTTCTAAACGTTTTCGCGTACACCGTTTCCGGCACGCTTAGTGCAAGCTTGCTTGCTTCATGGTCACGACCATCTCCGCGACGGGACTGGACCGATACCGCGCCTCTCTGAAGCGGGTCCAGATCCTCGATGCCGACGATGAACGCGAGCTCGCGCAACGCTGGGTCGAAGGCGACGAAGGTGCCGGCGCTCACTTGATCGAGTCGAGCCTGCCCTTCGTGATTGCGATCGCGCGCGAGTACCGCCGCTGGGGCGTGCCGCTCGAGGATCTCGTGCAGCAGGGCAATCTCGGGCTGCTCAAGGCGGCGTCGAAGTTCGACCCCGACAAGAAATGCCGGCTGATCACCTATGCAGCATATTGGATTCGCGCTGAGATCCGCGACTACGTCGTTCGGTCGTATCGAATCGTGCGTCTTGGTACGACGCGCACCGAGCGCCGGGCGATGCGCGCGTTCCGCCGCAAGGCCGTCGACTCCCCGCAAGCCTTGGCGGAAGAGAGCGGAATGCCGCTGCGGCGGGCCAAGCAACTATGGCCATTGCTGACGCGTGGTGATCTATCCCTCGACGCGACGGTGTCCGATGCGCCCGCGGCGATGGACCGAATGAGCACCAAGCAACCGACCCCCGAGGAGTCGGTGGCACGTTCCGAAAGCGTCCATCACGTGCGAGAGGCGCTCGAGTCGGCGATGGAAAGCCTGACCGATCGGGAGCAGCGTATCGTCGAGGCTCGCATTCTCTCTGACGAGCCACG
>Ga0209536_100003753_pt1 | contig 24237 bp, 13 predicted proteins | sample DeeMarSeWOR28_12_FD_187461 | JGI IMG/M metagenome (GOLD analysis project Ga0209536, IMG submission 187461) | Marine sediment microbial communities from White Oak River estuary, North Carolina - WOR-2-8_12 (SPAdes) (version 2) | ecosystem: Environmental > Aquatic > Marine > Intertidal zone >...
GAGAATTTCACAGACTGATCATAAAAATGTTGAATAACCTGGTCATTCTTATTGATCTTCAGTATTTTTTTAAATGTCACTGCCGCTTCCGGAAAATCCTTATTGTAAAAATTCTTGAGACCAATATCAAAATCGGTTAATGTATCCCTTTTTAGTTTGATCATAACATCATCATCACCGTCAAAACACTCATATACTTTTAATGATTCCTTTTTACCCTTTACCTGCACCTTTCCCAGATATCGAATATGATATCGATGAGCTTCCGGTAGATTTTGGTAACTATTCTCACTTAATAAAATGTTTGCACCATAGTATTTTGTTAATTGCTCGATACGGGCAGCTATATTTACCGTATCGGCTATTGTAGAAGGTTCTGATCTGTTTTCATCCCCAATTATCCCCATCGTAAGTGATCCGTAATGCAATCCCATTCCAGCCATAATAGGTTCTTTCCCTTTTTTAATCCTTTCCGTATTGTATTCCGAGATTTTTTTCTGCATAAAAATAGCGGCATTCAATGAATGATGAGTCTGTTCCGGAAAAATAGCCATAATTGCATCACCCATGTACTGATTAATAAAACCCGAGTGCTGATGAATAATGGGCCCCATTCTTCTGACATATGCCTGAATAAACCTGAAATTTTCTTCAGGGGTCATCGATTCTGATATTTTGGTGTACTTGCGTATATCAGAAAAGAAAACGGTGACATTTAAATTTGCATAGTCTCCTAATTTAACATCCATAATAGAACTCTTACCGATAGAATGTAAAAATTCAGTAGGTACAAACCTGTTCGTCACCTTGTTTATCCTATGTAGATTTAAATGTGTCTTAACCCGGCTCAATAATTCATCCCTTGAAAACGGTTTTGTCAGATAATCATTTGCTCCACAATTTAGACCGGTAACCATATCCGCAACCGTATTCTTTACCGTGAGAATGATAACGGGCAATTCATTGGGTAAAAACATTTCCCTGAGTTTATTGCACACCTCATAACCGGACATTTTCGGCATCATAACATCAAGCACGACAAGATCAAACTTTTTCTTGTCTTTTAAAATGTCAAGTGCTTCCATTCCATTCTTTGCAGGTGTAATTTTATATCCCGCCATGGATAAATAATTATCAAGAACCTGCAAATTAACGGGTTCATCATCCACAATTAATATGTTCATTTGCTCTACATCACCGGTAAGATCCATTTCGCCGGGACGAATATCCGTTTGCTCCGAATAGGATGCCGGTTCACTTATGATCTCTCCCTGGTCAACTACCTTTTCAGTTTTCTCCTTTATCTCTAATTCAGGTATATCTTTACGGCTTACTTCACTTAAAGGAATCGTGAATGTAAATCTTGAACCCTTATCTATTTCCGAATCAACATATATTGTACCTCCATGTAATTCAACAAGTTGTTTGGTAATTGCCAGACCAATTCCTGTACCACTATATTCCCGGGATGCAGACATATCTACCTGTTTAAAAGATTGAAAAATCGTTGTCTGTTTATTTTTTGGGATGCCTATGCCCGTATCTGAAACGGTTATAGCTAAAACGTTTTCTTTCGGTTCGGAGGAAACAATGATAGACCCCTCATCGGTAAATTTTATTGCATTTCCAATAAGGTTAATCAATATCTGCTGAAGCCGGTTTTCGTCAGCACTTACTAATGCCACATCATGGGGGATATCGTTCAGTAATCTTACATCTTTACCCTTAATCAGTGGATGTAAAATTGTAATGACAACATCAACAGCACTATTCACGTCAACAGGTCTTATTTCAAGTTTCAGTTCATTATTTTTCAGTTTTGAGAAATCCAGGATATCATTAATCAGATTTGACAATCTTTTACCACTGGCTGTAATCATATTTAAAATATCGATTGCCTTTGTTGACTGCTTTCCTGCTATTCCATCTCTCAATGAATCTGCTAATCCAATTATTCCACTTAACGGTGTTCTAAGTTCGTGAGAGGTATTCGCCAGGAATTGATCTTTCAATTCATCTACCTCTTTTAACCGTTCATTTAATCGCTTCTGTTCATCGATCTCCTTTTGTTTTTTATCAAGGTGTTTCTGATGAATACCTGTACGCCAGCGAAAAAATGTATATGCTGATCCGGTAATGAATAAAATGAAGATCGAAATACTCCACCATGATAAATACCAAGGAGGATGAATGATCACCACTAAGGTTGCCGGGGATTCATTCCATATGCCATCCGCATTTGCTGATTTAACCTTAAATACATAATTTCCAGGAGATAAACCAGCATACGAAACTTCCCGGTCCGTCCCTATTAAATTCCAATCCTCATCAAGTCCCTCCATTATTACCGCAAACGTGTTTCTTTCCGGTAAACCATAGTGAAACCCTGTAAAACCAATCGTAAATATATTCTGGGTTGAAATCAAATTGATTTCAACGGTTTTAGAAATGTGTCTTTCCAATATTGAAAATTTGCCATTGACATTTACTTCTTCCCCTCTGATTCTGAATGAAGTAATGGCAACATTTGGAGGGATTGGATTGACACGCAGACTATCCGGATGAAAAACATTAAAACCATTCATTCCCGGAATATATATATGCCCGCTTTTACTGGTAAGCGCGTTGGTATATAGGATATCCTGAATACCATATTTTCTATTATTAGTTTGAAAAGTTTCGGACTCCGGATTAAATCTGCATAATCCATCCCGATATTGTATCCAGATAATTTTTGAAAAATATCTCCTAATAGAAATTATTTCCAGGTCCTTTAATCCATTGGTCTGATCATACGTTTTTAAGACTTCACCATTTCCGAGATCGATCTGTTGAATGCCTTTCGCTAATAACGAGATCCAGAACAGATTTTCCTTTTCATGTATCATTCCAGTTATATTCCATATACTGTTGTATTTTAATTCAAATACATCCCCGGGATGATGAAACAAATAAATCCTGTAATTACCATTTTCAGCATCTTTTCCTATCATCCATAATCTATCCTCATTATCTTCATAAAACTCAACCTTTAGTTTTGATTCTTCTTCGCTGTATGTATCCACGATGGGATAATCAAATGATTGGAAAGTCTCTGTTTCCCGATTAAAATTTGTAATATTTCCCCGAGCCTGATCTGGTATTAACCAAAAAAGCCCTCGTTTATCTTCATAGAATCCAGATATTTTAAATTTTTCAGATCCGGGAATTGAATAGGTTTTAAAATTTTGATCGGATTTATTATATCTTGTAAGACCCTTCGGAGATGTTAACCAGACATTATCCCTGGAATCTTTCTGTAAAGTATATAGGGTGTCAGACGGCAAACCATACCAATTATCTTTCTGATATTTTATGTGTTTAAATGAAACGGGCTTATATATTTCAATTTCGTAGATCGAATAACCATAATCAGTAGCTCTTTCAGTCCCTAATATTCTTACATATCTTCCGGATCCTTCCAGCAGAATATCGTCCGTTCCACCCCATTCTGTCCTTTCTTTAACCGCATATATTGTATTCCAGTTTACTGCATCGTTAGACGTTTGAATATTATAGTCTTTGCCGGAAGCTTGTTCCCAATGGATTAACATCCGGCCTATATTTACTTTTTCTTTTAAGTCGATATAAATCCACTGCGGATCCGAATCGAGGCTTTCCCAACGGGTTGCCCTGTCCCCGTCCACAGCATTTCCTGATACATTTCCCGGTGATTGGATTGAAGAACAGAATGTCAATTTATTCTCTGCTATATTTACATAGGCCTCATTAAATAATCTTGAATCAAGTGTAAATAACCCATGGTAATCTGAACTGATCCATAGTTTTCCATTTTCCTCTGATACTATCTTATTCAGAAATTCTGTCGGTCTATCACTCATTTTTGAAAGCACCTGAAAGAAATTGTTTTCCGGTTTGTCGAAATAAAAAAGTCCCCTGTTCGAAGTAAACCAGATTTTGCCTTGCGGATCTTCGCAAACATCAAACATAGGTGTATTGGTCATGCCTCCCGAATTCGCACCGGGACTGTATAAATTAAACGTCCTTATAAATTCATCTTCTTTATATATACCTCTCAAATTAAATGCGATCCATAACAATCCTGAGTTATCGATTAAATAAGAGGAAACAGGTGCGAATGGTTTTCCTCCTATTTCATATACTGATCGATTCAATAATATATTCTGGACCGAGGTAATTCTTTGCTGTTCGAAATCATAAAATTGATAGACAAAATTACCTGGATCAATCCATATACCTTTATTGGGAACTTCTCCAATAATATTACAATGCATTCTTTGCCATTCTGATAATTCAAAAACTGTATTATAAGTATTATCACCCGGATTGAACTGAATCACTTCGCAGTGCAAAATCAAAAACAGCATTCCGCGACTATCTTTGAAAATTTTGTAAATTTCATTACATTTTGCATGGTTTGAAGAAGCTATTTCAGGAATAAAACTGATGGTATCCGTTTCGATATTGTATTTATGCAGCCCCTTAGATGTACCTATCCACAGGTTATTGTTGTTATCCGTAATGAGGGAATAAACCGTATCTGTTCTTAATCCGTATTGACTGCCCTCTTTATACTGGTAATATCTTATTGAATCCATTGTAAAATCATAATAGCACAATCCTTTTCCATCTTTCAGTGCATACCAGATGGATCCCTCTTTATCTTCAAGGATGGCTGCCTTATTGATGTTCCCATTAAAAATATTGATGTTCGCATCAAAATGTACCCTTCCAAAATTTATGGGATCCTTTATCGAAATATTTTTATAGATAAATCGTTCTACAGTCCTGCTTTCCGGATTTATCCGATCCAGGTATCCATTTTCAGGATCTGAAATGCACCAGATGAATCCCCTGCTGTCAGGATAAAGGTGTTCAATTTCATTGTGAGATAAGGATAACGAATCATTCGGGTCGTAGGAATAGTGAATAAATGACTCAGTATCTCTTATAAAATGGTATACTCCCGTAAGTTCGGTACCAATCCAAATGTCACCATAAATATCTTCTGAAATTACAGTTACATTCCTCCCCAGGAAACTGGATGAATCATGTATATCGTGTTTATACGTTTTAAATTCATAACCATCATATCTGACTACTGCAGTATTTAAACCAATCCATATATAGCCGTATTGATCCTGGTAGATTGCTCTTGCAGTGTTTAAATATTCTTTTCCGTCACTCGTGATATGATTAAAGACAAATCTATTCGTCTGCCCATTCACTGAATATGAACAGGCATAAAATAAACATAAACAAAAAAATAGGATCAGGTGATAATTTTTCGACAAAGGATCAATCGTTTAAATCAAAATTTATAAATAAAAATCAGCATTTTCAATATAATATCAGGTTTTTATCAGGTTAACTATCAACATCGTAAAGTATGAGAAAAAACAGAATTTCACGATTGTTATTATTGCTGATTTGATCTGCGTAAACTGGATTTTTAATTCCGTACATGAAATTCCCGGATCATACTAATTGAGGCAATTAATCTATCTACATGCAGGCTGATCTTCTGACTGATTATTAAAAACAAATTTATCATGAACTCATCAGGTGGTTTATTCGATTCTCTATTGTTAACCATCATAACATCCTTAATAAAAGAAATCCATTTTCCGGTTACTATTGTATCACCAAATTTAGTATCTCCGGAATCGATTATTGATAATAAGGATTTAAAATGATTGGAGTAATAATCTTTGAATTCGAGATAATCCTTGTGGATTTTATGTTCAATTCGATTGATCTGCAGGAGTGAATCATGTTTTATTCCTTTAATCTTATCCAACAATTTCTCAAGAAAATGCGTGAACCGTCCGGTAACCAATCCATTATGCAAACTCAAGAAGATAAGAAGTAGTTGAATATAAACAGTAAATATCTCCTCCCCGCCCAGATTTTCTCTTCGTGATAACTCAATCAAACATAGATGACTTAAAGTTGTTCTGAATTGAAGTTCTGCGTCTTCGTTGTTGTTAAAAATCTGCCTGTCTATAAACGGGTCACGATCCCAGAAATGAACGGTATTGGGTTGCATATTAAGAAAAAGACGATTCACCGGAAGTGCTTCTTTGATGTATTCCGATCTGTAATTCAATAAAAAATCAGTGATGTTGGTCTCAACCATTCTCTTTAAATAATCCGGATTATCATTTCTATTATAATACCATTGAAGAACAATGTTTTCACCTTTATACATACTTAGAAAATAATTAAATGCAAAAATCTCTTTCCTGGTATACAAGGATTCAAAAAGGGGCAATACACCATGTTTTAACAGTGTGCTTAGTTTACTGTGCGGATAATAAACAGAGCATAGAATCCGATTTATCATCTTAATTAATTGATTCTTATTTTTTCTTTGAAATTCCGGAAAACCGTTCCGCATCCGAATTTTTCACTATTGACCTTTATAACATTCCTTTTTATATTATTCAGATAATGTTGATGGTTTGTGAGAATGGGATAAATTCTTTTGAGCTCTTTCTGAAATCCATCGTCGGTGATCCGATAAAAAGTATTTTTCCGGGCATACAAAAGGTGCCTTTCGGACGTGATATTCAATGACTTAGTACGCTGGTTATCAGGTTTTAGTACCAATTGTTCATCAGTGGTTTTCCACAATCCATTAATCCATCCTTTTTCCTCAAGAGAGGGAATGCCAAATCCTTCCTGACTGTCAAGCAGGGTAGCCATCGAAAATGTCTGATCATTGAACAGATATATCACATGCGACTTGAATGGATTTATAAATTGAATATAAATAATTTGAATTTGATTGGCTCTCGGTTCATTCGCTTGTCTTTCCTGATGGGAATGTGAAATTGACCGTAAGTACAAATCGGAAGTAATATGATATTGTTTCAGGCCATATCTTGACAGGCGCTCACAAAAATCAATATCTTCATAACCATAGCCACTCATTCGTTCGTCATAACCCCCTACTGCCAGAAAATCTTTTTTAAAACAGGCGATACGGCCATACGAATCCTTGAATCTTTTATCATCGGCATTATAGTCCACCGCCAGGTAACCATCACGATGAACAATGAAATGTTCATTAAGGTAAAAGGCAAAATCTTCTCCAGTATAATTGTCCGCATCAATATTACAAACAATGCTTTCCTCCGCCAGACGGAAGGCCATATTCCTGGAATGACTTCGATGAAAGGATTCGGATTCTCCGGTTTTATAGTAAATTACTCGCCCATTATTTATATGATCCTGCAAGTTTTCCTGTACCCACTTTTCCATTCCATCCGTTGAATTATAATCCAGAAGAATATGCTGCAGATCGGAATATTTTTTATTCTGACGGATGTTTTCCGGCAACGTCTTTTTCAGATGATGAAGCCGGTTCATACAGACTGTACAAAAGGTGATTTTTTGATATGTTTTCCGGCTAATCATTAAAATCCATAATCCTTCTTAAATTCAATTTCAAGTTACAAATTATCGGGAAATCTTTTTTTATTAAATGATTTCTGATTATCAAAATCAAGAGCCGTTGAAAAACCATAAGTCTGTATGGAAAATCGAAAATTTTTTTTAACTTATAATTTATACCTATATACATATAATTTCGAATTAAAGTAAGTTTTATGGCCGGATCAATAATAAGAATCTTGCCTTTATTTGAAGTACAACTGATATCTTACTAAACTTTTAAACTGTTAAAATTATGAAATCGAATCCGGAACCCAGAAAATTAGTTTACAAATTTGATGGAACTGAAGGAGCGTTTATGCCAAATGAGAAAACTGCCGAAGATTGGAGAAAAAAGTATGAAGCTCACGAAATTGCGCGCGGATGTGGCAATAGAGTGATCAAAGCACATTTTTTTGGGAAGAAATTAATTAAAAAATTGCTAGAGCCTGATCATGTAATGGGGATTAGAATCTATCATGGATTGAATGACGATGAAGAAAAAGTTTTGCTTTTATATGCAGTCGATGAGGATGGGAATGACCTTGTACAGACTATAAGTCCTGAAGTTAATATTCTTGATTTTGGCTGGAGGTGTCCTCCATATTGTTAAGATTGAGATTTTTTTGTACTGGGATTAAAGCCTGATAAATTTCTCTGTTGATTACTAAAAACAGGAGTACCATTTCGGGAGATAATCATTATCCAAAAAAGAAGGGTATAAGTGGGAATTTATAATATCCGAAATTTATCTTGTTTATTGATAAAGGAAACGGCTTCTTGTTTTACTGTTTTGATAATAATCAACTCTTCCGCTAATTCGAATTCCTTTTTGAATGGTAAATCACCCAAATTATGTGTAACCATATTGAACAAAGCACATTTACCTAATTGATTATAGGTTTTTATTCTGAAGCCAATGTTTGAGTCTACAAGAGCAGACAGAAAATTTATTGCATTCATTAACGGAATGAAAGACTATGTCATAAAGGAAGGAGAAAAATTTAAACTGTCAGATGTAAAAGGGAAATTATATTTTTTGGGAAATATTTGTTAAAATAAGCTTTAAATTGCAGATCAAGTAATCATATTCATTAAAAATATATCGTGAAATGAAAATCAAAATTATTTTACCTCTGGTATTGATCTTTTATCTGTTATCCTGTCACGGCTTTCATGAACCAACAAAAGTTTCCGGCTTTCAGGAGGGTGATCCTGATCAGGCTGGCCTGATTATAGAGAGATTGAACCGGATCGATGAACGGATCCAGGCATCAATCGATAAGGGAGAGGTTGCCGGGACAGTTGCTATCATTGCCAAAAACGGAATTATCGGATACCATAAGGCGTTTGGTATGTCAAATATCGAAGAAAAAAAGCCAATGGAAAGAAATTCGCTATTCCGGATTGCCAGCATGAGCAAGCTGATGACTACTGTCGGAGCATTGATCCTGTATGAGCGAGGATATTTTCACATGGATACGAGACTAAGTAAAATATTACCTGAATTTGCAGATCCTGATGTCATGCTGGATTGGGATGAGGATAAGAAAGAATTTATTATCGAAAAATCAACGCGTCCAATCCAGATGAAACACCTGTTTTCCCATACATCCGGAATTGTTTATCCCATATTCACTTCCAAGGGCAGGGAAGGATATCAGGCTGCTGCTGTACAGGATGGATTTCCTGACATGGAAATCACACTGGAGGAAGACATCAAACGTCTAGCTGAATTACCCCTTGCTCATGAGCCGGGAGAAAAGTGGACCTATGGAATGAATATGGATGTGCTTGGCCGCGTGATCGAGGTGCTGGACGGCAGGCCGTTTTCCAGGTTTATGGAGGAAGAATTATTCGGACCTCTGGATCTGAAAGACACTGGTTTTGAAGTACCTGAAGAGGATTGGGGCCGTGTGGTTGAGGTATACACAACAAAAGATGGTCAACTGGAACTTTTTGATCAGCAAGTAATGGATGAGGCCGCTCCCCACAACCGTACCCGCTGGTGGACACGTGATTCAGAGATAATTGCCTTGGGTGGAGCAAGTATTATATCTTCAGCATATGATTACGCCCGGTTTTTGCAGATGCTGGTGAATTACGGCGAATTGGATGGAGTGAGAATACTGGGAAGAAAAACGGTTGAATTACTCAGCAGACCTTTATATGAGGATTTCGCTGACGAAAGTGTTGCAATGGGCCTGTCGGTCTGGGTGTTGGAAGATCCGGAGGGGGCCTACACACAGGCTTCCATCGGGAGTTATGGCTGGGGAGGCTACTTTTACACGGAGTATTGGGCAGATCCGAAGGAAAACCTGGTGGCAGTTATCATGAATCAGGTCAGTCCGGTTGAATCAACTCTCAATGCCGATTTTGTCACACTAACCTACAGTGCACTCGAATAACTGAGGCATCTACTATTCCATTGAAATAATACTTCCGATACCATATTCTGAAGTTACATATTCCAGGCGGGGACTATCAATACCCTCTCTCCAGATAGACTATTTCATTTTAACCCGAATTATTAATAACCCAGTAAATTAATGGAGTTAAATTCTTGTCTAAAATATTGATATTCAATTGAATATGTTATCGGGTTAACCCTCGATAAGCAAAAATTGCGATAGCTCATTTTCAGGCTATAATGTAAAATCTCTTTTATTATAATCTTTGCTTATCCTTTTGATTATCACGAAATTGTGCTTTATCGGCCCAAAGGGCGAAAAATTTGTGAATTTTTCGGGTTAAATCCATAACTTTAATTAAAGATCAGGTTGATTCCAATTTGGATTACCTATAATGCTTATTTTTTAAAAACATGCCCGAAGACAGACGACATTCTATTCTGGAACGCAGGTTAGCGGTTATAATGTTTACAGATATCGCCGGTTACTCAGCCCTGATGGGAAAGGATGAGGATCATGCGTTTAAGGTGCTTCGTAAAAACAGGGAGATACATAATCAACTCATAGAACAATTTAATGGAACTCTGATCAAAGAAATAGGAGATGGCATGTTGATCAGCTTTTCCCTTGCTTCTGAGGCCGTACGATGTGCCATTGAAATCCAGAAAGCATGTAAAGATCAGCATATACCTCTAAAAATCGGGATCCATGAAGGAGAGATGGTATTTGAAGGTGCTGATGTCTTGGGTGATAGTGTAAATATTGCATCACGATTACAGGAAGCTGCGCAGGAAGGTTCTATCAATATTTCAGGATCAGTTTACAGGGATATTAAGAATAAGACAGATTTAAAAACAATTTTCATCGAAGAGAAATCTTTTAAAAATGTTGATGAGCCGATTAGGGTGTATAGGGTATTATTTGATGGAACGGAAGACGTGGAAATTACTGATCACCCTTCAAAAACTACAAAAAGGAAAAGATATATTCCTTATCTTTTATCCACAGGGATAATAATTGTGATTATTATTATTCTGGTGATCACACAATTCCTGCCTGAAAAACAAAAAATAGAATTGGAAAAATCCATAGCGGTATTGCCATTCATTTACCTGAGCGAAGATCCAGGTAAACAGTATCTGGCTGATGGCGTTATGGATGCAATTACAGGTCATCTTTCAACGATAGAAGGATTAATTGTCAGACCGAGAACATCGGTTGAACAATATAGAGAAACATTGACACCGGCCAATAGGATTGGCGAAGAATTAAATGTTAACTATCTGATTGAAGGAAGCTTCTTAATGGTGGAAGATCAGGCCAGGCTTACAATTCAATTAATTAATGCCAGAGTTGAGGATCATATTTTATATAAGGAATATGATCGAGACTGGAACGATATATTTAATGTCCAGAGTGAAATTGCACAAATCATCGCGAATGAAGTTGAAGCAATTATCACTCCTGAAGTTAAAGAAAGAATTGAATCGATCCCCACCAGTAATCTAACGGCATATGACTTTTATTTACGAGGGTTGAAAAGTTATTATACCTATTGGAACCGGAGAGAATTATTTCTGTTAAATACTTCGATTTCACTTTTTAAAGAGGCTATTCACATTGACCCAAACTTTGCCAGAGCCTACGCAGAATTAGCCAATAGTATGTTTGACATATATTTAGAGCATAATTTAGGTCCGGAGTGGGTAGATTCTGCTTTATATTATGCCAATTATGCCCTATCCCTGGATGAAAATTTAGATGATCCCTACAGGGTCAGAGGCAGAATTTTACGGTCTAAGGAGGATATTGAAAAAGCAATCGATCTGAATCCAAATTCAGATAAAGCATACTATACATTAGGGTGGTATTATTTACTTGGGTCAGAGTTTGCTATGGCAATGAAAAACTTCATGTTTGCTGTTGATCTCAACAATACATATCCCTACTACTATTGCATGATCGGTCGTCTCTACTCAACATTTTTGATGATGGAGGAAGCTGAAAAATATTATAAAAAAGCTCTTGATATACAACCGGATATCAGCCGAGCATATTACCTTTTCATGATGGATGCCATTTATTTACAGGACTATCAAACTGTACTGAAGTATGCAAAAATAAAATATGATCTGAACCCGGATAGATTATGGAATATGATGCACCTGGCCGAGGCGTATACCTTTGTAGGCAATTATAAAGAAGCAGATATTTATTTTCGAAATATTGAAAAAATAATTCGCGATACTACGTATCATGAACATCCGGGAAGTCCTCCATTCAGACACAGACTAGGTTATGTATTATGGCAACTGGGAGAAAAAGAAGAGGCGGTTCAATTATTTAATGAACAAATGGAAAGAGATAAGTATATGTTGGAAGTTAATAAATACTCAAGAGGTGAATATTACGATTTAGCTGTCGTAAACGCATTTCTGGGTAACAAAGAAGAAGCCTTTAGCTGGCTGGATCAACTTATGGAAATTAAACCGTATGATGTATTTGATTATAGATTTTTATTACAGGAGACAATGTTTGAGTCGATTAGAGAGGACAGAAGATTTATTGAAGTCGTTGATAAAATGAAAGATTATGTCTTAAAGGAAAGGACAAAATATGAACAGTGGGGTATAAAAGGCATACTATAATCTAGTAATATTTTTTAAAATCATACCGAAAGGTGGTATCCCAGCATCAATAATACCGGATCGCTAACAATAACTTGCTACAATAGCAAGAAGATTCAGCTGTAAAGTAGGATAAAAAAGCCTGATGAGTAAGAATATAGGCAAAGTTTTCTTATGCCTTCGATAAAAATGAAAAATTATCCGATCTTTATTTTGGGATAATCCCGATTTAATAAAAATTCAAAAGGCTATTTAACCACATCCTTCAGGGATTGGGCTAACCAATACGAATATGGGTTTCAGCCCAATGTATGATGAATCAGGGCTAAAGCCCATCATTGGTTCTCTTTTATCCCCGTCCTGAAGGGCGAGGTTTTGGATAGGATGTAGTTTTAAAACAACCTCCCACGAGGTATCAGATTGCAGAGCAGGTTAGTAAAACTCTTTACTCCCTATTAATTTCCAATATCATAACATATAACTTGTACTGTTCCTTTCGTGCCAATTGCCTGGGCGAGTGGACTTATGGTTTCCTTAATTCAACCATTATTTCATTTAAAATAACTGATAATATGTCTATATTACTTATACTTTTTGATATAATGGATTTTATTCAGATATCCCTGATGTAACATTAAAAGAGATTTCCTTATGAGAAAATTAGTGGCGAAAATATTGCTTTATGTTTTTATCCTTGCGGGTGCAATATCGGTTACTGCACAAGACAGGCAGGGTAACATCGTAGAATATTTTGGTAAGGAGAAGGTTGAGGAAGTATCTGAAGGTACTGTAAAACATATCTTCAAGGAGGGACTGATCCTGAAAATCAGGTCTTTCGGGTTTAACTCCAGCTCAACGCCCAAGAACCCGGTCTATTCAAAGTTTTTGCTGGAAGATCCAGAGGAGATCAAGGAAGGAGATGCATTCATTGAAGATGAATTGGGCAACCCCATCAATTGGGAGAAAATTGAAGTGGGAGAAAATAATGAATTCAGAGATAATGCCTTACGATCAGGCTACCTGTATCTTGAATTCCATTCTGAGAAAGAAGAAAATGTAATTTTTGAAGCCTCAGGTCATACCATGGTACTTATAAATGGTTTCCCTCACGAAGGTGACCACTATGATTATGGGTGGAGCCTGATCCCGATTCGATTAAGGAAAGGCAGAAATACTTTCGTTCTTCAAGGAGGAAGATTTCCAAGAATGCGGGCAAGGTTTTTAACACCATTAAACAGCATCGCCTTCACCAAAAGGGATATGACCACTCCAGATATTCTTAAGGAAGAGAAGGCAAATTACCTTGCCGCCATACGGGTAATGAATGTAAATGCAAGCTGGTTTAAAGGAGGAAGCATTATTTGCGAGATTGGATCAAAAAGTGTAAACAGGCTCATTCCTTCCATCTCCCCAATGAATGTAAGAAAGGTACTCTTTGAAATTCCAACACCAGAAAACCTGGACGGTGATACTGCTATTTTCACTATAATTCTGAAAGATAGACGTGGCAAAGTCTTACATCAGGAAAATTTCACCCTGGACATCAAATCCAAATATGATCATCACAAACAGACTTTCTTAAGTGATATAGATGGTAGTGTACAGTATTATAGCATTGCTCCCTCTTCAGATAAAAATATTGACAATCCGGCATTATTCTTTTCAGTTCACGGTGCATCGGTGGAAGCTGTCAACCAGGCCCGGGCATACAAGAAAAAAGACTGGGGGCATCTTGTGACACCTACAAATCGCAGACCCTTCGGATTTGCCTGGGAAGACTGGGGGAGACTTGACGCTTTGGAAGTCTTAGACCATGCACAAAATTTACTTAAAACGAACCCGCAACACACCTATCTGACTGGCCACTCCATGGGAGGACATGGCACGTGGTACCTGGGCGTTACGTATCCGGACCGTTGGGCAGCTATTGCACCATGTGCCGGATATCCGGACCTGCTGGAATACCGGGGCAGCTTTTCACGAAGATTGGAAAACATGAGTGATGAAAGACTTGAGAGATTTGGCATGACCAGAGAACAGGTCGAAAAAATGTTAGCTGCCAACACACTTACAGACCAGGATGATATCCTGATGGACTCGATCATGCGAAGGGCTGGTAACCCGAGTCGTACATTGAAGTTGAAAAGAAACTACCTGCATTATGGAGTACACATACTTCATGGAGAAGTTGATACAGTTGTTCCAACATTCATCGCTCGTGAAATGCGGGCGAATCTTGGAACCTTTCATAATGATTTCGCCTACTATGAATATCCGAATGGTTCCCACTGGTACGGCGATCATAGTGTAGATTGGCCTCCAATTTTTGACTTCTTCAAGTTTCGGGAAATCAAACCATCCAATGAAATTGAAAAAATAGAATTTTACACGGCCTCACCGGGCGTTTCTTCAAAATCTCATTTTATTGAAATTCATCAGCAGGAAATCCCACTGGAGATAAGCTCATTTAATTTCAAAAGAGACAGTATTTCAAGTATTACCACGGAAAATGTCACGGTACTCAATATCGATCTGGAAAAAATGGGGAATACCTCATCTATCATAAAAGTGGATGATCAGGAAATAAGCATTGAGGATAATGCCGCTATATTGAGTTTGACAAAAAACAATGCCTCCTGGGAATTGTCACCGAAACCTCCATTCAATCAGAAAGGTCCGCATCGAAACGGGGGTTTCAAAGATGCTTTTAGAAATAACATGGTGTTGGTTTATGCTACAAAAGGAAAAGCATCAGAAAATGAGTGGTGGTATCACCGGGCACTGTTTGATGCTGAGAAGTTTTTCTACAGAGGAAATGGAAATATTGAATTGGTAAAGGATACCGATTTCTCCCTGGAAAAGTATCCGGATCAAAATGTGATTATTTATGGGAACAGGGATAATAATATGGCCTGGGAATCATTGCTTCACTCCTGCCCTCTACAGGTAGAAAACGGGCAGATTTCAATGCAGGATAAATTTTTTGATGGTGGCGAGTTTGGGATATATTTTATTTACCCAAGACCAGACAGCGACATAGCGAGCGTGGGAGTTGTCAGTGCAACAGGAGAAAAAGGAATGAAGGCCACCCTTGCCAACCTTTACCTGGAAAATGGCACCACCTTTCCGGATCTGATCATTGTAAATAGCGAGGTGATCAAAGAAGGCGTGGCCGGCATTGAAGGCGCAGGATTCTTTGGAAATGATTGGTCTACCGAAAACGGCGATTTTGTATGGAGAAAACAGGGTCAATAAAATTTTTATCTTTTGCTAATTTATATCAGATTTTATGCCTGTTGGAATTGTAGCATTTGGTATAATATAATAAAATATAAATATGCTTGACCTTTTACATACACAAAAGTAATCACGGGGAAAACTTCATAAACGGATAATATTGAAGAAGCCATGGATCTGGTGGTCAGCTCAGAAGAACAAACCCCATCCTCTTTCAAAAAGCAATTTCCCTTTTCGATCTTCACCCCCACCCTGGTTTAGGTCGCCATTAGAACACATTCCAATATAAAATTTCCATTTTAATCCTTAACTTTAATTATAGATCGGGTTTTTTGGTAGTTGGATTTTTAACAACCATTAATTTTTTAAATAATGCCCGAAGATCGCAGACTCCCCTTGTAGGCGCTAAGGTCTCCTTAGTGCCTGGGAATAATCTTTATGATTGAAAATCAAAAAACCTTTACATTTCCTATACTTTAACCAGACTTTGTGGATTCGTACTGCTCAAACACCAATCATGAGCCTCATTAACAAATCCTACCTCAAACAGGATTTTATGAATGCCCGCCAGCCACCGTTTTGGATCGAAGCACGGCGGGCAGGTAATTTTCTTTTGATCTATCTCCGAGGCTGACTCCAGCCCGAATGGGTGGTTGTCATGCTTCCAAACCCGGTATTCCTGGTTTTGAGGACTTACTGATCCATGGTGTCGAAACTGCTGCAGCATCCATTCTTTCCTGCTTTCAGTCGGATTTTTCCGGATCAGTTTTACTATTTTCTATGCAGTAAAAGATTTAAAGTTCCTTAGAAGATCGATAAAGCTTCCTCGGTTCCTCCTTGGATTCCAATGGACATGACTGGGCATGATACAATAACAAAATAATTCCGATTAAAATATTTTATCCATTTTTAGTTTAGCTGACGTTTTTTTCAAAGACACTAAGGAGACCTTAGCGCCTACCGGAGAATGGTGGGTTAATATGACGCAAGGAAAGTTTGATAAAATGTTAGAGGTTTGTTTAACTATGTACAATCTTGATAAAGAGAATCTATTGTCAGCCTGGGCATACGGTCATGCGCTTGTCTGGAACAATAAGATAAAAGAAGCAATAAAGCTATTTGACTTGACATATACGAAATACCCGGACGAGACGTGGTCATCGATGGGTAAAGCACTCAGACACGCTATCAATAATGAAAAACAGGAAGCATTAAAATCGATTACACGAAAAGTAGAAAAGGCAGCCGAATTGGATCATGTAGCTGCGTGGTGGCTAGCAGAAGTCTATGCATTGATTGAAGAAAAAGATAAGGCCATTGATTATCTGGAAAGAGCTACAAGGGAGAATATGAACTATCCCCTATTCGCCGAATATGATCCATTACTTGAATATATACGTAGTGAGTCCCGTTTTAAAAAACTTATGAAAAAGGTCAAGTACCAAATGGAAAATTTTGAAGTTTGACTGAAACTCGTACTACCACTTTACTGTCTTGTGCCCTTGTGAGTGTTAGTACGAGTTCCTGCACTGAACATGCAATTTATTAAATTTAACTGATCATCTCTTTATACCTGACTTTAACAAGTTTTTCTCTCTACCTTAGAATCCCACCCTACGGGAAAAGCAGACCAAACCTGTAAAAAATAGAAAGAGATATTAAAATTTGAATTTAAGTTTTTTTTCTCAACTTTTTCAGTTCTTCCACATCGGCCAGATCTTTATAAGTATTCAATGCACGTTTATTAGCAATCAAATCATCCAGGGCTATTACTTTTACTTGAATTCCATCAATTTGAAAAGATTTTCCATTAGCAAAAACAACAGAAAAGTCGAGTCCTACTGTGTCATTAATTAAATCAATTGAATTAGGATATTCTCCTAGTCTGAGATGGGTTGAATGTTTAAAATCATGGTTTGATAATTCCGATAAATCAACTCCAAATTCTTTCAAAACTTTTAAAAGTTTATTTCCATTTACCTTTCCGGGTTTAAATAATATATCAACATCCTCCGTCATTCTGGCATATCCATAAATATTTACCGCATATCCGCCGATAATTAGATATTCAACATCATATTTGTTTAGAAGCACAATAAATTTTTTTAAATCGGCGAACATAATTTTTACTTATCGTGCTTATTAGAAATCAATTTGATCACTTTTTTTAGAGGTTCGTTCGCTTTTTTGCCAAGATTGAGCTCTCTCAAATGCTGGAGATATTTTATTCGTTCCCCTGGAGAGAGTTTTTGTGTATAGGAAATGCGTTCTTCTTCTGCGATCTGCCGGTTGATTTTTCGTATTTTTCGTTTTCCTGACATAGACAACGAGTCACAATCTAAAGATAAATAATTTATGTTAAAATCTGTAGAAACAGATCGGGTTTGGAAAATATGTTTATATTGGAAACGCTATCATTCGGAAGCACAAAATTGACGACTTCGTTCATCAAAAGCAAAGATACACTATGGTCAAATAGCAAGAATTCTCTCGCACTATTCTTTATATTCAACCCACATTTCATTGAAAAGAACCACTATTATCCCTAACTTACTTATACTTTTTGAGACCTGATAAAAATGCAACAACGCCGATTAGCACTTATCCTCGAACACAAAGAGAAACTTTGTGCTTCCTGCCTAGTCGGTCACCGGTGGCCAGAGCCTCTGGCGACGGATCGCAGACAGGCGGGAGCCATTTTATCTGTTTATCATGAGTTGACCTTGATAACGGAAAGTAGAAATGATAATCCTATTTCATTTTATTCTGATTTTACTACAAACTAAATGAGTGAGGACCGACGACTGGAAGCTATCTTGTTTACTGACATTGTGGGCTATACCGCCCTGATGGGAAGGGATGAGGATAAGGCTTATGATAGATTTTCGATATGTGATATGCGAATTGCGATTTGCGATTTTTTTGTCTAGAAAATAAATATTTATGGAAGATCGACGATTAGCGGCCATCATGTTCACTGATATTGTGGGCTATACCGCCCTGATGGGATCGGATGAAGATAAGGCATTTGATATGCTTAGGCGAAATCATGCCATCCACGAAAAACTCATTAAACAATTCGACGGAACGCTGATCAAAGAAATTGGCGATGGCACACTTGCAAGCTTTTCCCTGGCCTCTGATGCTGTTCGCTGTGCATTGGAAATTCAAAAAGGTTGCAAAGAAGAAAACATCCCATTAAAGATCGGCATTCATGAAGGGGAAATGGTATTTATGGGTTCGGATGTACTGGGAGATGGGGTGAACATTGCCTCCCGATTACAGGAATCGGCTGAAGAGGGATGTGTTACTATCTCCGGATCTGTCTACATGGATATAAAAAACAAGACTGGGATCAGAACAGAATTTATTGAGGAGAAGTCGTTTAAAAATGTAGATGAGCCGATCAGGATTTATTCTGTTACCTGTGAAGAATCTCAACCTGTAATATCAGGTAAAATAACTTCTGACTCCAATTTACCAGGGAAAAAATCCATCATCGTCCTGCCCTTTGTCGATATCAGTCCTGATCAGAATAACGAATACTTCAGTGATGGATTGACTGAAGAGATCATCACCGATCTTTCGCATGTTCATGACCTTCTTGTTATTTCAAGAAGTTCTGCCATGGCTTTTAAAGGGACGAAAAGTACTATCCATGAAATTGCAAAAAAAGTAAAGGTACATTATGTGCTGGAAGGGAGCGTAAGGAAAGCAGGGAATCATCTTCGGATCACTGCACAATTGATCGATGCATCGAATGATGTGCATCTATGGGCAGAAAAGTATAGCGGTATTTTGGATGATGTGTTTGACATTCAGGAGAAGGTTTCCAGTGCTATTGTTGACACACTTCGCATAAAATTAAGTACGATAACTAAAAACAGAATAGCTAAACAAGAGATATCTGATTTGGATGTATATGACTGCTATCTGAAAGGGCAGTATGAATTAATGAAATGGACAGAGGATGGACTTTTAACTTCATTGAGACATTTTCAAAAAGCACTTGATATAACTGGTGAGAATGCAGTAGTGTACGCAGGGATTGCATATTCCCATTATCAATTTATAAATATGGGATATGAATTTGATGAAGATCATTTAAAAAAAGCAGAACACTATGCAAAACTTGCATTAAGAATTGATCCAGATTCTCCATATGCACAGGTGATTTTAGGGCTTTGCCTGGGAAGCTGGGGAGGAAAATTTAAAGAAGGTATTAAATATTTTAAACGTGCCCTATCCGTATCACCCAATGACTGGGATGCAACCTACTGGCTTATTGCTTATTATGCTCACTTAGGTAAATCAGATACAGCAAATTCATACATTGAACAATTAAAAAAAATTGATCCATTAACCCCTATGGTACTCACGTTTCAAGGATTTGTCCATATGTGGTGTGGAGAATTTGATATATCCCTTGAATTTTATAAAAGCATGCTTGATTTATATCCAGGTATCCCACCCATCAGATGGTATTATGCCCTTAATTTAGCATACTGCAACCGAATCGATGAAGCATGTAATCACTTTGAAGTTACGCACAAAACTCAGCCGAATTCCTTATGGTATAAAGAGGGAATATTATTGTCTTTGGCATTAAGAGGCAAAAAACGAGAACTTTTATCCATTCTGAAAGATTCTGAATTAGAGGCGTGGGCCAAAAGGAATTTAGCATGGTCTTACTATGTTGCAGAGTGTTATGCACTCATAGACGAAAAAGAAAAGGCGATAGACTGGCTTGAGATTTCGATTCAAAATGGCCTGGTCAATTATCCTTTTATCAATGAATATGATCCTTTCTTTGAAAATATCCGTCAGGAAACACGTTTTAAAAAGCTCATGGAGAAGGTGAAAATTGAATGGGAGAATTATGAGGTGTAACCGAAACTCGTACTACCACTATAGTCGTAGTACAAGTTCTTTCAGGCATGGATGACCACAGTTTTTATCCCTCCGCTTCCATCCTTATCCGATTTATTGCGGCAGTGGCACTCATCCTTTGAATTAGAATCATGGAATGAGGAACAGGCAGGGTATCGATCATATTTTATTTATGTTCCGGATTAAAATGTGTAAATTTTATACATTAAATCCAACAAAACATCCATTGTGTATTTTTTCTAACAACATCAAGACAATCATCATGAAAAAACCGATTTATAAAGTAATAATTATTCTAGTTGCAGTTCTATTTCTTTTTTCCATCTCCTGTATTCGAAAAAAAGAAGAATTAGTTCAAGAGCCGGATTACGTAGCCGACACAACTAAACTTAAAGCATGGCGCGATAAAATCGTGGAGCTCCTGCCCCCGGACCGCACAAGAATGGGCCGTGTTTCGTTTCTGGATGAGACCTTCCGGGACTGGCTTGACAGGACCGGCGAGCTGCCTCCCGATTTTGATACGCTGCCTTCAATCCCGTTTCTTCCTGATCCGCTGATCCTGGATGAAGGAGGGAAAAACATACCGGTAACTTCCAGGTCACAATGGCAGGAAAAACGCAAGTGGATGAAAGAACAGCTTGAGTATTATATCACGGGAAGCTATCCACCCGGACCGGATAATCTGAAAGCTGAGATATTGAGTGAGAAAAAGGATGGGGAAACCATCGTTCGTATGATCGAATTGACATTCGGTCCGGGAAACCGGGCAAAGCTGACAATAGAATTGATGATCCCTCCAGGCGAAGGTCTTTTCCCTGTATTTTTAACGCAGTGGAATCACCGGGAATGGGCTCAGGTGGCTGTAAGACGTGGTTATGTGGGTTGTGTCTATGCCGGGGCGGATGCCAAGGATGATACCGAAGCCTATTCGGAGATCTGGGCAGATGAATATGACTTTTCACGATTGATGAGAAGGGCTTTCGGGGCGTACAAGGCCATCGATTATTTATACACACTACCCTTTGTAGACAAGGATAAAATCGCACTGACAGGTCATTCCAGGAATGGAAAGTTATCATTGATCGCTGCCGCATTTGATGAACGCATCTCTGCAGTGATTCCCAGCAGCGGGGGCACTGGAGCGGAAGTGCCCTGGCGGTACTGTGCCCAGAAATACGATGTCGAAGATCTTGCCCTGTTGACCTGTGCCCAGCCTGCCTGGTTCCACCCACGGTTGCGGTTTTTTGTGGGCAGGGAAAATAAATTGCCGGTCGATCAGAACCTTTTTATGGCCCTGATCGCACCACGGGGATTGATGCTGAGTACGGCGATCAACGAGGGAGCGAGTAATCCCTGGGGAATCGAGCAGGCATATTTTTCGGCCCGGAAGGTTTATGAATTCCTGGGGGCTGAGGATAACCTGGCCATTCGTAACCGGTATGGATTGCACAGTGTCTGTGCCCGTGATATGGAAGATTATATTGATTTTTTCGACTATGTGTTCAAACGAAGTGACCATAAACCGGAAAACAAGTTATTTTATAATTACTCGTTCGAGCGATGGCTTGAGATAAGCGGAGAGGAGATAGATCCGATGGATTATCCCAACAGAGATCTCGATGACCTGATGTCAGGTGCTGATGGTAATACGATCCGTACGGTAGCCGACTGGGAGGAGAAGAAAGAAGATATACAGAAAAACCTTCGATGGATGCTGGGGGATGAGCCCCCGGGTGTGATCAATCCTGGACCGCAGGTATTTAATCCCAATACAAGGGATGAAAACAGCTTTGGTACTTTTCTTATCAGGCCAGCGACTACCCCGCGGATGGGCAGAATGCCGGTCAGCCCTTACAATGGATTTGGAGACAACCTGTTTGGTTATCTTTATTATCCTGCTGATGAGGAGGGAAACCTGAAAAACAAACCATTACCGGTGATGATATACCTGCATGAATATGATTATTCCAAAGGATTTAATTCTTACCATCAGGTTGATTCATTTTTTGAGGCGTTAGTCGATAGTGGATATGCCGTTTTTAGCTATGATATGATAGGTTTTGGCAACCGGATTGAAGAAGGGACCCGCTTTTATGACCGGTACCCGCATTGGTCAAAAATGGGAAAAATGGTGATGGATGTTAAAGGAGCACTCGATGCATTGACAAATTTTGATTTTGTGGATACCACTAAAATATTCGTGGCGGGTTATGCGATGGGTGCCACCGTTGGCTTGTATGCCGCAGCTCTGGACGAACGGATTGACGTCGTGGTTTCGGTTTGTGGTTTTACACCCATGCGCCTGGATATACCAGATAAAGGGACCGAAGGTATCAAGGCGTATTCCCATCTGCATGGATTGTTGCCACGATTGGGTTTTTTCGTTGGCCAAAAAAATCGTATTCCCTTTGATTATCATGAAATACTGGCCTGCATTGCCCCCAGACCCGTATTGGTGATCGCTCCGGTAATGGATAAGGATGCCCATCCTGAGGATGTCAGATATTGTGTTGACAGAGCCAGGGGTATTTACCAGTTATTTGGGGCTTTAGATAATATCCAAATCTATTCACCCGATGATTACAACAGGTTTTCCGGAAAAATGAGAGAAAAAACGTATGCATGGGCCACGGAAAGATTAAATGAATAGCATACCTTCTCGTTAATCAATTTCCCTTTTCGACCTGCACGCCCACCCAGTTTAGGTTACCATTAGCGCACACCCTTATAGAATATTTTGGAATTAATAGTTAACTTTAATTGGAGATCGGGTGGACAGCTGTTGGATATTTTACCACTGTAATTTTTTTTAAATGACTGAAGATCGCAGATTAGCAGCCATAATGCCTGCCACGTTCAGGGCCATGCGATGGCAGACAGGTTCACAGATATTGTGGTCTATACCGCCCTAATGGGAAGGGATGAGCACAGGTCTTATGATAGATTGTCGATATGTGATTTGCGAATTGCGATTTGCGATTTTTTGACCTAGAAATAAATATATATGGAAGATCGGCGATTAGCCGCTATCATGCCCACCTGCCATTGGGAAGGCCAGGATAGTGTCGGGCAGGTTTACAGATATCGTCGGATACACAGCTCTGATGGAAACAGATGAGGACACGGCATTCGATGAGCTGTTCGCTGTGCCATAAACATCCAGCCTCAAGCAAAGAGTCCGGATTCCCAATACAACATTTCATGACGGTTTTTATGGAGTGAAGCGGAATTTTTATTAGATTTCTATATGTATAAAATATTTAATCATTACATCAAATGAAAAGGATTTATTTTATTATATCTGTTCTAACCCTGTCAATGACATTGCAAATTGCCGCTTCCGGACAAGGATCAACTGAAAGATTATTTCAGGTTAAAGGATTTAGCTGTAAATCCCCAAGACATGACGGTGTTGACCGTTTTGTGAAATTTATCAATGAAGAGCTGGCCCCTCGGGGAGTAAACACATTGGTTTTATTCGTTTGTGACAAAGATTTCAACTATCAGTTTGAAAGTTATCCCCAACTCGCAGAACCGGGATCCCTGACAAAAGAGGATGTAAAGAAAATGGTGGCTGCCTGTAAGAATAATCAAATCAAGATAATCCCTCAGAT
>Ga0209536_100003754_pt1 | contig 24237 bp, 26 predicted proteins | sample DeeMarSeWOR28_12_FD_187461 | JGI IMG/M metagenome (GOLD analysis project Ga0209536, IMG submission 187461) | Marine sediment microbial communities from White Oak River estuary, North Carolina - WOR-2-8_12 (SPAdes) (version 2) | ecosystem: Environmental > Aquatic > Marine > Intertidal zone >...
CTAATTCAAACTGCAATAATAACAACTGGTTAGTAAAGGGGTCTAAACTTGTACCCTCTGTATCAAGAGAAATCTCTTCTGTTTGTGCTAGCTTTTCTTGTACTAAGGGTAACTGCTCAATTGATGTTATAAGTTCAAACAATTTTTATTCCTTTCTTATCTCAGTTTGTACTTATATTATACCAAAAAAATACAAGTTTATGTAAAGAGGCTTTTATTAAGATTTCTTAACATTTATAACTTTACATTATTTAGATAATTTCAGTATAATATAGATAAACAACTCACCCAAAGAACATAATTACACTTATAATTATAAGTAATTAAAAATAACTGAAATAAAAATCTTAACCAACTTGCACCGCAGGTGCAACACCCCGCAGGGGTGAAAAGAAAGGAGGATTCTGTGCCTGTATATAAAGAGGACTTAGGATGGGAATGTAAAGTCTGTGGGATGTATTATAAAACTGAAAGTTATGCTTTATCCTGTGAAAAAAGCCATGAATATGTTTATATAAAATTAAAACTGTCTGACTTGGAGAGATTGATCCAGTTTATCTATACTGGTGATGGTTTGTTAGTAACTCCAAGTCTTATTGATTCTTTAAATAAATATCGTGCTAGAATTAAAGGAAAGTAATGATTTGTTTTGATTGTAAAAAAGATATAGAAGATTCTAATTATATGATGGTTGGTCTGGATATACCCTATGTTAATATTTATTTTCATAAAATTTGTTATTTAAAAATAAAAGATATTAATGTCTACTTTACAAAAAATGTAAATTTTGTGTATAATTATAGTAGACAAATGGAGAAAAATAGTGGAAAAAGAAGAAAAAACCTCGGAAAATAAAAAGGATGAAACTACAGAAGTTAAAAAAGTAGAATGTCCAAATTGTGGTTCAGACTATATAGTTATCAATGGTAGGTGTATAACCTGTTATTCATGTGGTAGTGGAACTTGTAGTCTTTAAATTATATGCTGGAGATATGGAAGTCCTGAGACGCATGAGTTGATCGCCAGTAAGTACGCCATATCTTGCCTAGAAGAAACCGTCTCTTCGAGTAGGAGTGCGAATCTCTACCAGCATTTGAAAGGAGTTAAAAAGGATAATATATGACAAAAGTTAAAAGAGCGATGACCAAAGCTCAATTAAGAAATCTAAACCAGTTTAAAGATTTAACCGATGCAGAATTTGAGATAAAATATGAAAAATATCAAGCTAATGCTTTACCAATAGAAGAATTTGAAAATAGAATTAAAAGAAAAATAGAAGAATTTGGAGAGGACTATGATTTATCAGATTTAAAATCTAATGATATGTTAAGTCTTCGAGCATTAGCCCAAGCATATATTGCTCTTGAAGATTTAGAAGTTCAAGATTATAAGTTAAAAAATGAAGGTTTAAGTTATGATAATATTCAGCTTATTGAAAAAATTGGAAAATTAAGATCAGACTTACGATCTGATATTTCTAAACTTCAAGATGATTTAAAAATTACTAGAAAAGTCAGAGACTCAGATAAAGAACAGTCTGTACAAGTGGCTATTCAAAATTTGACAGAAAAAGCAAAAGTCTTTTATAAAGAAAAAATGTTTTATATTTTTTGTCCAGAATGTAAAAACTTATTAATGACAGCATGGTTTCATTATCCTGATGAAGAAAGAAATAAACTTTGGTTAGTATGTGGTAGAGAATCTTGTGGACATAAGTTTGCTGTTTATACATCTAAATTAGGAGATACAAGAGGAGTTAATGTAGAAGACACACCAGACTTCTTCAAATAGAAAGGAAAAAATATGGATGAAATTTTATTAGATAAATCAGTAGAATATTTTAAAAGATTGAAAAGGAAAAAAAGGATTTTAGATTTTAATACTGTTGATGGTAACAGCTTATTAAATTGGATATTGCTTGCTGATAAAAATGCAGAAATTATAGCTATTGATCCAGTAGTAGAAAAGAAACATCCTAAATTTGATTTACAAAATCAAGGACATTGGTATGCTTGGCACGCTGTTGCAGATGCTCAAGAGGTTAGTCTGGTTATATCAGAAAATGATCCACTACAATTTATAACTTATGAGTGGTTAAAAATTGAAGACAAGGGATTTGATTTTATATTTTTTAATCACCTACTACCTGAAAAAAATATGGTGGATTATTTTAAACTATTAAATTATGATGGAAAACTTTTGTTTGATAGAAACGGTTCTTTATTTATTAAAGAAAAAAGGAATTAACTTATGAAAGTAGCTTTAATAACTGGTATCACAGGACAAGACGGTTCTTATTTAGCTGAATTTTTATTGAAAAAGAATTATACAGTTCATGGAATTATTAGAAAATCTACTGCTGTTAATTATAAAAATATAGAAACTATTAATACTAAAATTCATTTGCATGAAATGGATTTAACTTCTGGAATTAGATTTTATAATCTTATAGAAAAAATAAAACCAGATGAAATTTATAATTTAGGAGCACAAAGTTTTGTGCCTACTTCTTGGGATTTACCCATCTACACTCATAGAGTTAATGGAGAAGCGGTATTAAGTTGTCTTGATGCTATTGTAAGATTAAATCCACAGATTAAATATTATCAAGCTTCAACAAGTGAAATGTTTGGTAACAGTGGAAGATCAACTTCTTACGGACAAAATGAAGAAACTCCTTTTAATCCTTTAAGTCCTTACGCAGCTTCAAAACTTTATGCACATAATCTTGTAGAAATGTACAGAAGTAAGTATGGTTTGTTTGCTGTTTCTGGTATTTTATTTAACCATGAAAGTCCAAAAAGAGGAATAGAATTTGTTACAAGAAAGATTTCTCATGCAGTAGCTCAAATAAAACTAGGCTATTTAAATAAGCTACACTTAGGAAATCTTACTCCACGTAGAGATTGGGGATTTGCAGGAGATTATGTTGAAGCTATGTGGATGATGATGCAACATAAAAAAGCAGATACTTTTGTAATAGGTACAGGAGAAACTCACCCTATTTATAAATTTGTAGAATTAGCCTTTAATTATGTAGACTTAGTTCCAAAAGATTTTGTAGTAACTACAGCTACTTTAAAAAGACAGAATGAAGTAAATTATTTAAAGGCAGATTTTAGAAAAGCTAAAGAAATTCTTGGATGGAGTCCTACAGTTAATTTTAAGGAATTAGTAGAAATGATGGTTGAAAGGGATATTTGGAATGTCAAACACGGAATTATTGAAAAATTGTAGAAACTGTTCCTCAAAAGACTTAAAGGAAGTTTTTAGTTTAGGAGAAATTTACCCTTCTAATTTTGTTTCAGCACCATTTTATTATATGCAACATGAGGAAAAACTACCACTTGAATTAGTTGAATGTCAAGATTGTGGACTTACACAATTAAAACATACAGTAGATTTAGATAGCATGTATCGCCAGTATTGGTATCAATCTGGATTAAATGCTTCAATGAAATCTGATTTAAAAGATATTGTTGAAAGTGTAGAGAATAAAATCTTTGTCAGTGAAGACGATTTAGTTGTAGATATAGGTTGTAATGACGGCACACTATTTACTTTTTATTCTAATCAATTTGGAAAACCCTTTAAAGTAGGATTTGACCCCGCATATAATTTAGCGGAAAGTGCTGAGGAAAATTGTGACCTGTTTATTAATGATTATTTTTCTGGTGATTTGTTGCTTGCTAGAACTAATGGTAAAAAAGCTACGGTCATCACAAGTATAGCTATGTTCTATGATTTACCCGATCCAAATAACTTTATCAGAGAAGTAAAAAAAGTTTTGGATTATGACGGTATTTGGGTAATCCAATTTACCGATTTATATTCTATGTTTAAAATTAATGCATTTGATAATATTTGTCATGAACATCTAGAATATTATAAATTATCTGATGTTGTTACAATTCTTAATAATAATGGATTAAATGTTTTTGATGTAGAGTATAATAAAGTCAATGGTGGAAGTGTTAGAATTTATGTAAGAGGTGATTATGATGGTTTTCATTTACCAATAGAAGTTTCCGTTAGTGACGCTCTAGAAAAAGAAGCAGAATATTTTAATTCAGAAGAGGGTAGTTGGGAAGCCTTTAGTGAACGATATGAAAAGAATAAAAGTGATTTATTAAGTCTACTTTATTTCTTTCATAATAATCTAATCAATGTTGCAGGTCTTGGAGCTTCAACAAAGGGAAATACTCTTCTACAGGCTTATGATTTATCTTGGAAATATATTGATGTTATTGGTGAGATTAATAGAGACAAATTTGGTCTAGTAACTATTGGTAGTCATATTCCTATTCAGGATGAATCTCGTATTTTTAATGGAGATGTTTATAAGCATTTTATTATTTTGCCTTGGCATTTCAGAACTAGTTTTCTTAATAATGCACGAATACAAGAAATACTAAGTAATGGTGGGGCGTTAATCTTTCCACTACCTGAAGTTACAGTGGTTACAAAAGATGGAGAGTATTCATGTCTGCAATACATGAAAAGTCTATTGGGCAGTTGATAGATGAGTTATCAGTTACAAATCTAAGATGTTGGTTTGCTCAAGAAGATTTAATGAATGAAGAATTATCTGACAAACAAAGATTAGAGGCGGCAGAAAACGCACAAAAATTTAACGCTAGGAGAAATGCATTGATGCGAGCAATAGATGAAAAGCTTGACAATGGATTTTCAGTAGAGAAAAAATCCTATGAGTGAAAGGAATTACGTATTTTTACATATACCCCGATCTTTTGGTAGTATAACTAGATGGCTACTAAGAGAGAATTTAGAAAACAGCAAGTATGAAAAATTAAATGTAAATGAGCCTAATTATTTTCATGGAGAAATTCTTAATTTTAAATATAAAAATGATAAAGTTAATCTGTATTTAGGTCATGTACCTTATGCCCTTCTTCCAGTTTTTATTTCTAAAGACGATTTTAAATTAGCTTTATTAATGAGACATCCTATAGAAAGAGTAGCTTCACATATTAATTTTATTAATAGAAATCCAACTCATTTCCTGCATAAAAAATTTAAAGACAAATCTTTAAAACAAATTTTAAATATGAAAGTTATAAATAATTTTCAAACACGTTATCTAGGATTTTTCCCAAAATCTTTTAATATGTCTAATAGATTAACTATTGTTCAAGAATTTGAATCTTTAAAAATTCCAGATTTTTCAATTCCATCTTTAATTGCATATGATGTAATAGATACTGAAATTGATTTTCTTGCCACCAGTAGAAATTTTAATTCTTTCTTAAAAGACATTTTAGAAGATATTGGAATAGATACAGAAATAACTGCTAATGATGCAAGCAGAAATAAAATTGAGACTATAAAGGAAGGAACAAGAGACTTAATAGAATCTAATAATAGGTTTGATATGGTTCTCTATAGATACGTAATGTGCAAAGAAAAATCGCATGTACCCATCCAGGAAAAATAGGAGATGCTCTTTATTGTTTACCTACAATAAAAGCCTTATCAAAAAAATATAATTGTAAAATAGATTTTTATACTAGTAGTTATTGTAAACCTTTAAAAAATCTTTTTCTTTATCAATCTTATATAAACGATTTTATAATTCCAAAAAACTATATAATTAAAAGATTTGATATGGGAATACAACCTTGGAAAATGCCAGTTAATGGTGGATATGATTTAGTATATCATTTAGGATTTAAAAGAATTCCTGATAAAGCTCTTCCAAATTTTATAGCGGAAACTGCTGAAGTAAATATAGAACCAATTCAGTTTGAATATCCTGATTTAAAAATTTTAGATGAACCTTACTACGTTATTGCTCCAAGAAAAGCATATAAAGATTTATTTAATAATATAGTATTACATTCAGATTTACCTTTTGTTGTTATTGGTGGAAAAGGAGATAATAACTTATCTCCATATAGTGCAATAGATAAAACTGGTACAGATTTTTTAGAAACTGTTTCTATTATAGCCAATTCAAAAGGTTTTGTTGGTTTAATGTCTTCTCAATTAGTTTTGGCAAATGGGTTTGATATTCCAAAAGTTGCACCACATGATGGCAAAAATTGGGATATGAGGCATGTGGTCAGAAGTAAAAATAATTTTTATCCTGTTAATCCTACATATGAAGAGGTAATAGAGTTGTTAAAAGGTATAGAAACATTTAGTAAAACTTTAAGTACATTAGATTATGAAAAATTTGATGAGTTTATTCACATATCTAATATACACGATCTTTTAAATAAGAGCAAAATTCCAATGCGTTTTGAACATCCCCATAGAAAATGGGAATATGGAATGGCATTAAAAGCTTTAAGAAATAATAATACAAAAACTGTATTAGATATAGGTGGTGGAGGTAGTGTTTTTGCACCTGCATGTTCTTGGATTGATATGGAAGTTACTCAAGTTGACCCTGGAAATGTAGGAACTTGGATTGAAAAACAAAGTAAAGCTATAAACAAACCTTTAAATTTTATTCAAAAAGATTTTTTTGAATACAATGAAAATAAACAATTTGATGCAGTTACTTGTTTAAGTGTCATTGAGCATGTTCCACATGATAGAGAGTTCTTTTCAAAATTATTATCTTACGTTAAAGTTGGAGGACTTTTAGTATTAACTACTGATTTTCATCCTACTGGTAAGGCTCAAGTATCTGGACACTTAAGAACTTATAATGAACAGAGTATGCAAGATTTTATCAATCAAGCAAAAGGGCTTAATTTTTCTATGTATGAAGGAGAAGCTGATTACAGTGACTTTAAAGTGGAAGTAAATTCTTACACTTTTTGTTCTCTAGTAATGAAAAGAGTAATTTAATGAGATCAATTACAGTATGTATTCCTACTTTAAATAGATATGATAAATTAAAGGAATTAATCAACAGTCTTACTCTTCATAGTACACTACTACCTGATAAGATTATTATATTGGATAATGGTAGTAGATTTTATGAAGAAGTTAATCGTCATTTAACTCCAATTCAAAAAGAATTAGTGGATGTTTATAGTTTTGGACAGAACATAGGAGTAGCAAGAAGCTGGAATTTTTTTATTGAAAATACAGAAGACATTCGTATTATATGTAACGATGACCTGACATTTGAAAAAAATACACTCGCTATTTTTTATGAATATTGGTCTGATGAATATATTACTTGGGCGGGGGGTTTACATTCCGCAAATGTATTTTCTTGTTTTTCTATTCCAGATAAAGTTGTAGAAAAAATAGGGTATTTTGATGAAGCTATTTCTCCAAATTATGCTTATTTTGAAGACAATGATTATTTTAGAAGAATACAAATATCGGGAATAACTCTACCACAGCCTGTTCCAGCCTCGGTAATACATGAACCGTCTTCTACTTTAAAACGGTTTACATCACATCAAAAAACAGAACATCATAATAAGTTTAAAATAGCTAAATCGAATTATAAAAAGAAATGGGGAGGACCCCCTGGAAGAGAAAAATATTTAACACCTTATAATAAGAGTTGATTATGGCATTACAAGAAAAAATTACACAGCAAGACCTGATGCTTTACGAGATTTTACGTCATCCAGTATTATGTGGTGAATTTATAAGTAATCTTGATAGAGAAGATTGGGAAGAAGAGTTTGAATATACAGATTATCAAATAGACTTTTTAAGCGATTTTAATAGTCATGTTTCATTAAGTTGTGCAAGAGCAGTTGGAAAAACATTAGCAATCTCAAATTTAATTGTTTGGTTGTTAATTAATAATGTATTCAAAGAAGATTATATCGTATATACAGTACCAAACAAGTCTCATCTTGAACCTGTATTTACTAATCTTGTAAGGATGTTCAGAACAAACACCCTTCTTAAAAATTATGTAGAACCAAAAAAGGGTATTAATGCTGGAACAAATACAATTAAATTAGTAAATAATAACGCTACACTAATCTGTAGAATTGCTGGACAAACTGGAGATGGTAGAAATGTAGTGGGTCTTCATACTCCTGTAGTATTATTAGACGAGGCAGGTTATTATCCTTGGGGAACTTGGTTAGAATTACAGCCAATTTTAAATACATTTACCCCTGGATATAAGATTTTAACTTCAGGAGTTCCAACAGGATTAAGAGAAGGTAATGTTCTTTATCATACAGATCAAGAAAATTCTTCGTATACAAAACATAGAATTAGTGCTTTACAAAATCCTAGATTTACAGAAGATGATAAACAACGAGCAGTAGAACAATATGGTGGCGAAGGTTCTGATGATTATATACATCTTGTTCTTGGTGAACATGGTAAACCAATCTATTCTTTATTTGATCGCTCTCTTATGAAGATTGATAATTATCCTGTTTATAAAATGGAATTTAATGGTATAAAAATGAGCGATAATATTTCTGATTATATAAATAAATTAAATCTATTTCCAGCAATACCAGATAAAAATTATAAAGTAGTGCTAGGAATAGATTTAGGTTATACAGAACCCACCGCTATAATTATCTTTTATTTAGATAATTATAATAGATTTAAAATACACGGTAGACTCACTTTAACAAAAGTGTCTTATACATTACAAGAAAAAATTATTGATTATATAGATACAAAATTCGACCCAATTTTATTAGGGATCGATGAAGGCTCTGCTGGAAAAGCTGTAATACAAAGATTACAAGAAGCAGAAGAATACATAGATAAAAATTATAAGCAAAGATTAATGCCAGTTAATTTTTCGTCTCAAGTAGTATTAGGTTTAGATTCAGAAGGAAATGAAATTAAACAAAAAACAAAACCATATTCTGTTAATGTTCTACAAGAATATGCTAATAATCATAAATTAATCTTTAGTAATACTGATTTAGAATTTATTTCAGAATTAGAAAGAATGATTTATTCTAGAACGGTAACTGGAGATATAGTTTATAGGACATTAACTGATAAAGGTGGTAAAAAAGGGGATGACCACTTTACTTCAGCAGCCTTATGTGGAATGTTAGCTTACCATTTAGAAGAAGAAAAATTAAATTTCAAACGAAAAAGAGAGAAATTAGTCTCTGCTAGATGGTTATTTGGAGGGTAAGCATGACTGACGCAAAACTATTTTCTAAAGCATCGTCTTATTCTTTTATGCCTTATAATACATACTCTGACGGATATTGGGGTCCTGATGATTATGATAAGATGGATGCTCCAAATTTAAAGGAATATAGAAAAGTAGTAAAACAATGTAGATTTTTTTATAGAAAAGACCCTATTGCTTCTACGGTAGTAAATAAAACAATAGATATAGGTATATCTTCTTTGATATTTGATAAAGGAAATTTAACTGATAATGAATTTAAAATTTTTATAGGGCTAAAACCTGATTTAGAATCTTATTCAAGAGAGTTAGCTCTCGAATATCTTTTATCAGGACTTGTAGTACCAGAAATTTCTTATGCTAGAATTAATACAAGTAATTTATCAGAATATAAAGTAAAGAAGAAATCCTATCTTTATTTACCTGAATCCATGTGGATTAGAAATGCAGAAACAATAGATATTAATTATAGTTTTATTATGGGCAAACCTTCTTATTACATTGAAGTACCTGATGAAATGGTATTCTTTATTATGAACAATGGAAAATACCCTGATGGTACTAAAGATGAAGCGTTATATGCAGAACTTTTGAAATTATATCCAGATTTTGTTGCTAAAGTAAAAAGTGGACAAAAGAAAATTCTTATAGAAGATGACAAATTAATAACGAGAAGAAAAGTATTAACAGATTCTCAATACCCTACTCCTTATTTATACGCATCTTTAGAAGCTTTTAAACATAAAAGAAATCTTAGAAGAATGGATTATGCAATTGCAGCTAGAGTTATTTCAGCTATTCTGCATACTAAAGTAGGTAATGATGAATATCCTGTTACAGAAGATGATGATACTGTTTTTGAAAATATTAAAAACCAGTTTTATTATAGAGATAAAAAGAATGTAGAAAGAATTTTCCATTTTATTACTAATCATACAGTTGAAATGGAATGGGTAACTCCAGATGTTTCAGCATTATTGAGCGAGAAAAAATACGCTGAAATTAATCAGGATATTTTCTTTGGATTAGGTTTTCCTAGAATTCTTACAACTGGAGAAACAGAAAGAAGTAGTTCATCTGATCCAGAATTTGCATCATTATCACCTGTAAAAACTATGGAAGCTATGCAAAAAGACGTACTTCCAATTATAAAAGACATAGTAAAAAATGTTTCAGATGGGAATAATCTAAGAGATGTTCCTGATGTAAGGTTTGCACCTATTAATTTACAGGCATTTAGACAATTTGTAGAAGGTATGACAACCCTATACGAAAGTGGAAACTTGTCTAGAACTAGCTTTGCTGGAGCGTTTGGGTATAATTTAGAAGAGGAAATGAAACAAAAAGCGGTTGAAAACGAACTTATGGAACAATTAGAAATAGAAGAATTTGCTCCACAACCATTCAGTCCTCAACCAAATGTACCAGGACAACCACAAAATAACCGAGAAAATCAGCAAGAAGACATGCAAAATACGTAAATTTATAAATTTACTTTACAAAAATTGGATTTTTTTGGTATAATATATAGTGTAAGAGGTATGTAAAATGGAGAAATATACAAAATTTCTTACAAACATTTCATTAGCAAAGGAAGAAGAGTATTCAGAATCCGCTTTTAATATAGGTGGATTGTTAACTTGGATTAAATTCATTTTAACTGATGATCAACCTAATGCTAATAAACAAAGAATTCCAAGAGAGGAATTCGATAATTTAATAAACACAGGTCATTTTATGCCTATTAAGATGGCTAGCGGTGGAATTCAACCAGGGCATGACAATTCCACCCCACTAGGCGTAATTACCAATCTCAAAAAAGCTGGCAATCTGGTAGAAGGTATCGCAGGTTTATGGCATAAAGAGCGTGAGGAGGATGTAAGTCTCATAATAGAAAAATTAGAAAATGGAGAGCCTCCGCAATTGTCATGGGAAATCTTTTATTCGATGGCAGAAGAAAATGAAGAGACTGGTATTACAGATTTACGAGGTACTTCCTTGAGAGCCACCACAATTGTAGGACTTCCCGCATACAGTGGAAGAACACCTATATTAGCTTTCTCTTCCAAATGGTCAGAGAGTTATCTAGAAAAATTACCTAACGAAGCTTTTCTCGATGAAGAAAATAGATTATATCCGTTTAGGGATATTGAAGGTAACATCGATCTTTCTTATGTTAAAAATAATTTACAAAAATTGGAAGGAAAGTTCTTAGCAAAAGCTGAAGAGCTTTTAGAAGAGGAGGATAATTCAGTGGATGAACTGAAAGAACTTAAAGAAAAACTCACCGCAGCTGAAGCTAAAATTAATGAACTTAATGAGACTCTTTCAACTGTTCCAACTTTGGAAAAAGAACTAGAAGAGCTTCGTGAGTTTAAAGCTGAAGTAGATGCGGAAAGAGAAAAAGAACAAAAACTGGCTACTATTAAACAGAAGTTTGTAGAAGCTGGTGTTGAAAAAGATGAAGAATATTTCAACGAAAAAGCAGAAATGCTTTTGTCAATGGATGAAAATTCTATTGACTTTATGATTCAGGAAATTGTAAGTTTTGCTTCTAGCAAAAAAGAAGATGAGGTTGATGAAGACGCAGAAGCTAGTGATAAATCAGGAGCATCTGTGCCTAATTTAAAACCTGATCCTGTTGTAACTTATGATAATCCTAGAGAAATCGCAAACGCTCTAAGAGAACAAGGGCGTAAGAATAAATAACTGGAGGGATTGAAAATCATGGAAATCAATCATTATGGTGATACCATTCTAGGCGTTGTGCCTACTGAAGATATTGTCGAAGGTAGAATGGTTCTCCTAACCTCTCATACATTCAGTTATGATTTTGGTAGTAGAGAAGATTTGCCTGGAGTTAAGCTTCCCGATGACGGGACTGAAGCTGCTAGGGCTAGATATTGTCTAACTTGGGCGCAGGATAATCGCTCACTACCTTTGTATCAACCCCATCCTTCATTTGCATACGCTCTGCGTTATGGATTTGATCAGGATGCTAATGCTCCTTTCTCTGCAACGGTTTATATTACTAAACCTGGTCAGCAAGAGGGAGTGACCATTCCATCTGGTCAGCCTTCCGCCGCATTTGGTGAAGGTATTTACACTGTACCATCTGGTGCATATGTATATTCTGCCGAAGTTGAAGTTCCAGGAAATCCGCTAGCAGTAGCTAATACTAATGATGATAGTGCTGATGATGCTGGTAAGCTGAAATATTCTGCTACAAATCCCGTTGCCGAAGTTTACGGGTTCGATGCTACGAACAGTAGACTTACGTTTAAGTTAAGGGATTAATAGGAGGAAATCATGAACGATAATGAGTTAAAGAAAGCTGTTGCTTCCTTGATGACTGATAAGAATCAACGTGAAGCACTAGCAGAAATGATTATAGAATATGTTCAGCCTAATCATATAGCTACTGATTTTGTAGCTATGTTGATGAATACTAGATCATTGAATCCTGGAGATTCACTTGTAAAGAAATTGAGAAAAGGGCTTAGAGTACGGACATTAGTTCCAGGCACTATTCACCTATCCAATGAAATTACAGTTACGGATAGAATTAACTATGTACTTGACGGGGCAGACGTTAAAGTTACATGGAATGAGTGGGAACTTGAGAATGGTGAGATTGGTACTGTAGAATCAATCCGAGCAGAAATGCTTGCAAAACTACGAGATTATTATCAAAACAAAGTCTTTACCGCATTAACTACGGTATGGACAGCAGTTAATACTCCAAGCAATTTTATTGACTTGGGTACTGCGGTTACTGCTACTGCATTGGAAGATGCCATTGATCAGATTAACCAGACTACAGGAGGCGTTAAAGCAGTTGTGGGTGTCAAAAGTGCTATGACCCCTATCAGCAAATTTGGTGCTTTCTGGAACGATGGTAATACTGTAGGTACTGATGCACAGTGGTCTGGTGTTGATTCTCAACTGGAAATGGTAATGAGAGAAGGAAGACTAGGCACTTACTATGGTGCTCCTTTGGTACAATTACAGCAACAGTGGGATAACCCAGAAGATTATAACACTTTGCTACCCACCGATAAAATTCTTGTCATTGGCGAGAATGTTGGTGAATTTATCACTTACGGTGACGCAAAGCAGAAACAGTGGAGTGATCCACGACCTACTCCCCCACAGTGGTTCTTGGAAATCTATCAGCAATTTGGTCTGTTAGTTTGGAACGCTATGGGTATTTACGTTATTAAAGTTGCTTAAACTTTACTAATTTAAAACAGAATTAAGGGAGGAGTTTTAACTGCTCCTCCCTTTTTAAAATAAAAAGAAAGGAGACATTATTTATAATGGCTAAAGCTGGTTTAGACCCTCAAGTTTATTCTGCTATGCAGAATGATGAGCCTAAAAGAAGGTATATTAAAACAATTTTAGGAAAACTTTATGTTACAGTCCTAAATCCGTTTACTGGAGAACCAGAAGGTTTAATTGTTAAAGGTAATCCAAAAACAGAAAAAAATAAATGTGTTATAAATGTTTGGTCTGATGTTGAAGATGTATTTTTACGAAGGATGAATCAAAGACATTTTGAACAAGGTAATTTAATTGAATTTCGTGGAGAGATTGAAACTGTAGAAAGATTTAAAGCGGAATTCACAGACGAAGAACTTAACACTATTTTAAATAGTCCATTTTTAAAATTAAAATCAGAATTAGGAAAGATGGAAGTAGTTCCTCCTGTATTTAGATTATTAGAAATGGCTAATGAACAAGAGAAATCAGAAAAACTTATTTCAATGATTGAAGCTAGACTTTCTGAATTACAAGAAAATGAATATGGAATAGGAGAAGATGGCGACAACGACTCTTGATTATTTAATAATGCCACTTAGATTACATCTAGGGGATACAGATTCATCTGCGTATAGATATTTAGATGAATGGTTATTAACTGCGTTAGTATTATCTGTTAAGACTTTACAACGCTGGTGGAACTTTAGATACCTAGTGGCAGATGATGAAGATGTATATAGAAACCCCAATAGTATTATGGATTTTCAATTTGCAGAACCGCCTGTAATTCAAAGTTCAGATGAAAGACCTATTATTCTAATGGCTAGTATTATAATTAAAAATGGTTCTTTAGAAAATAGTGCTTGGAACGCATCTACTTGGAGAGATGCAGAAATTTATTATTCCAATATTGAAGGTGCAAAGCAAAGAGAATCCAGTATAAGTAGAGATATTAAAGAACTTGAAAGCATGTTGCGACCACCTGTTAAAAGATTAGCACATACAAAGAAAGGACATTTACCAGGGTATAAGGATAATCCTTACGATAGAAAAACTGGTAATTTATAAAACATGGAAAAAATAAGGGTATTAGCTATAGGAGATGGAGACACACCAACAGGATTTGCTAGAGTATTACATAATATTTTTAGTAGATTAATGAATAAAGGAACATATGAAATAGACCATTTAGCTGTTAATTATCATGGCGATCCTCATAATTGGTCTTGGAAAATGTTTCCAGCTAGATTAAAAGGAGATTTACTTGGTTACAATAGAATAGCAGATTTTAAAGACACTAATTATGATTTAATATTTATACTTAATGATCTTTGGGTTTTAGATACTTATCTAAAATTAATTAAAGATTATTTTAAAAACATACCAAAGATTGTAGTTTATTACCCCGTAGATTCAGAAAACTTGGATTCTAACTGGTTTCAAAATTTTGATATTGTTACAAAAAATGTAGCTTATACTCAATTTGGGTGGAATGAAACTTATAAAGCTATAGGTAAAAAAGATACTATAGTAATACCTCATGGTACAGATACTAGTGTATTTTTTAAATATCCAGAAAGAATCAAGAAACAAATTCGGCAGGTTAAATTTAATAATAATGAAGATTTAACTAATTCCTGTATATTTTTAAATGCAAACAGAAATCAGCCACGTAAAAGGATAGATTTAACGATAGAAGGTTTTGCTGAGTTTGCAAAGGACAAGCCCGAAAATGTTAAACTCTACCTGCACATGGGATTGAAAGATATGGGTTGGGACATACTCAAACTTTCGACAATGTTGGGTATTGATAGGAGAATAATTATCTCCAATACCAATAAAGGAATACAGCAGGTGAGTGATCAAGATTTAGCAAGTATTTATAATATGTGTGATATAGGTATAAATACTTCTATTGGAGAAGGTTGGGGACTAATAGCAACAGAACATGCAGCTACTGGTGCATTACAAATAGTTCCAAATCATAGTGCGTGTGCTGAACTATTTAACGATGTTGGAATATTAATAGATGCCCCCATACCTGAAAGACGAAACAATTTATTAGTTTCTAAATTGCCTACAATAGAAACAGTTGCAGAAGGTTTTGAAACCGCTTATGATTTATTTGTTAATTATAAAGAAGATTATAATAATCTTGTAAATAAAGGTGTTGAAAAATTTACTTCTGAAGAACTTTCTTGGGATAAGGTTGCAGAAGATTGGGATAAATTATTTACAGAGGTAGTAAATGTTTAATATAAATTGGCCCTCGAATACAAAAGATATTACTGATGCTATACGTGAAGCTATAGGTAGAAATGTAGATTTTTACACTGTAGCATCTTCTTATGAGTGTCCTACTTGTGGTTATAATCCAGTAACAGAAGCAGCACTTGATCCATTGTGTATTACTTGTAGTGGATTTGGAATTATAGAAGAGTTAGAAGCTACACAAGTATTAGCTCACGTAACTTGGGGAGGCATGGATAATTTAGGTTGGGTAACAGGAGGGCAATTATTTCAAGGGGATTGCAGAATACAAATTGAATATACAGTGAGTAATAACAATTTGGTTGATAATGCAAGATTTATAATTGTTGATGGAAAGGAAATGAAAGTGGATGATAAAAGATATAGAGGAGTTCCTTCAATAAATAGAATCTTGGTTGACCTATATGAAAGGGACAAGGATAATGAATAGACGAGGAGTATTATTACAGCAATTAGATGTAATGGATGTAGTAAATTTTTTAGATAAAAAGAATCGACAATTTCAGGCAACTTTATTATCTCAATTAGAAGAAATATACCCTAAAGATGAAAAGTATGCCCAAGCTAGAAAACTTATTTTGGACTCAACAAACAATTTTAATAGATTAGTGGTAAAAACTATTTTTGGTGACATAGAAAGTGGGTAATCCTTCAGATTATTTTAGTGACGCTTGGTTATTAGCAGATGAACAAGAAAGAATAATGGAGAACATAATAGATGCTTCTCCTGCTTTTGCTAATCTATTTGAACCAGAATATCTTGAAGAAGCTTACGATCTATATGAACTAACAGAACTTGAAGAAACTGCCAAAAGAATTGTATATCTAGAAACTATAAATTATATAAAACAGTATTTAGTTGATGTGGCTATAGCACAATTTGATGTTGCTGCTTATGATTCAAAAGAGTATAATTATGATTTATATGTAAGAAGATTTCATAGTGCAATCCAAGCAAACCAATCAGAAATATTTTATATAGATTATTTAGATGGTGGCGATATTTATATAATGATTAAATTAGAAGCTCTTGGTCAGCCTGAAATGTGGGCAGAAGCGGTAAGAGCAGTTAGACAGGAAAAGAAAATTGGTAAATCTGGAGATATGCGTTCTCACTTTTGGAGAGAAAAGTATTACGGAGTTGATAGAGAAGGAAAAAGAATTACCAAAGAAGTTAAAGATAAAAAAGATAAGAAAAAGACTGTCACTAAAGATATTACTGAGAGATATATTGGAAAATATAGAGATACTATAAAAGCAAGATTGGAGAAAATTCCAGAAGATAAAGCACCATTCTGGTATTTTCTTGAGTATGGTAATTATAACACTGGTACTATTTTTGGTGATGGAGAACCCTATCCAGTAGTTGAACCACAAAGAATTTCTGATTCTATAGAAAGAACAATAAGATCGCTTTATTATAATATTGCTTCACGATATGAACGTGAAATTGATTATTATGTTTCACGGGCAGAAAAGAAATTAAAGAAAGCAGAAGATTATTATAATCAATATAAAGAATCATACGAAGACAATATTTATACAGGGTTTGAATCCGCAGCAGTTGGAGAAGTAGACTTAGAAAATCTAATTAATACTGAAAGAGCAAGATTGGCTCAATCAGAAGAAGCTTATAAAGCTGCTGTTGGAGAAACAATCGGAGAACCTTTAGAAGTTATTGTTAATCAAGTCAGATACCAAATAGAATTTTCTAGAAGTAAAATTGGAAAAATTAATCCTAGAGTAAGAGGACCAGAGGGAACATTTATTAAATTACTAAAGTTTTTAGGAGATTAACGTGACTCTAGAATTAGAAGAAAAACAAGATTTAAGCGTTTATTATTTTATTGAAAATGTATTAAGTTCTTATCCTTATATAACAATAACAGATTCTTTTCCCTCTGGAGAATTGAGCTTACCGACTGTAGCTGTCACTCCTAAAGATATAGAAGCTTTTCAGTTTCAGTTAGGTAGCAAACAAAGAGTAAAAGATAGAACTTGGTATGTTGATGTATTTGCAAATAATACGGCTCAAGCTAGGAAGATAGGCTATAAAGTTTTATCTGCTTTAGAAGATGATGTACTAGTAAAAGATTATGACGAAGGTTTACCTCCTGATGTAACTAACCAAACAGTATTGGGCTTACTTGAGGTTGAAAATCTTCGACTTGAAATCATAAAAGTCATGCCCGACTTAGTTGATAAATTATACTATAGAGCAGTAGTTTATTTTACTGCTAGGTATAATCAAGCATAGGAGGAAAAAACAATCATGGCTAAACGTCTTGCCATTCCATCTGAGGATGTAAAACTAAGAATCGTTGGCCCTTATGATGATTTTGATGTTAGCCGTGTTCAGAGATTAAACATTACTACGGATATTCCTAGTACAGATGTTTATGAACTTGGCAATAACCAGCTTGCAGGAACTACTACTGACGTTCCTAATGTAACCGTTACCTTCAGCATTTTTGATGTTGGAATTAAAGCTTTTTCTGTTTTAACAGGAAATGATCCACTATCATACCCTGCGGAGGGTGTTGATATTTCTGATTTGCAGGAAGTTGATGTAGTTGTATTTATTAAAGACGCTACTACTGCGGATTATGTAAAAACAGCTCATGCAAAAAGATTGCAAGTAAGAGACTTTTCTTTTAACTATAGCGTTGATGGCGATAGTACAGAAGATTATACTCTTATTGGATCAGAGAAAAGATGGTTCAAGAATGATGTAGTAGTAGACAGATTTACTTCCCCTGGATCGGGGGCAACTTTAACACAAACTCCACTTCAATTGAAAAATGGTAATTGGGTATTATCAGTTATTCAAGATGGGGAATATTTGATTGAAGTTGCAGCTGCACCTGCTTCTGGTGAATACAGCGTAAGTGGTACTACAGTTACGTTAGGTTCAGCTTACTCTAATCAATTGATTTGTGTATATCACGCAAATCCTGCTGGCACTAATTGGTCATATATTGCTGATGCAAGTATGCCAGCATCGGTCAGAGGTAAGGATGTTCCTATTGAAATTGCAGCTAACGATATTAAGCGAGTGCAATCAGTTACCATTAATGGTAACTTAAACGTACAAGCAGTACGTGAAATGGGTACAACCTCTATTGTGGGTTATCAACGACAAGTCCCTGCTGTTGATGGAAACATTACAGTATTGGATACAGACACAGAGTTAATTGACCTTTTATTGAACGGTTCTATTAACTCTGGTGAAACAGAATTCATCTTAGGTGAAGAGTGTGTTTCATCTGGTGTTTCACTTGTTGTAAAGATATTAGACCCCTGTGATAGAGATAGCACACTTAAATCAGTCAAGATTCCTACGTTAATTTTGACTGGTGATAATTACACTTCAAACGTAAACCAAAATGCGTCAATGACACTAAACTTCAAGAGTGATACTGCTGAATGTATTGTGTACAGTGGAGACGCTGCTTAAAATAAAATAAAGCCATTTGGTTAAGGAAAGATAAACGGGGCTACATTCCAGATGTTTTAAACATGCTGGGTGTAGCTCCATTGTTATATAAAGGAGAAAAATGAAAAGCATAGACAAGAATGATGTGGATATTTCCAAATTATTTAATTGGGGAAAAGAATATACAGTTGTAGATATAAATGGTGATGAATTATTAAAGGTTTTTATTCGTCTTGTTGGAGATGCAGAATTTAATCGAGCCAGAGTTTTTGGATTAAGAAAATCTGCTGAATTAAGAAAAGAATTACGAAAGAAAGATTCTGAATTCAGAATTGCTTTTATTCCAGAGATGGGGGAATTAGAAGATAAAAATATCATAGAAGCAATTGTTCTTAATTCTATCAGTGAATTGACAGCAACTGCTGTTAGAAATTTAGATCTTCGTTATCCAAAAGAAGTTGATTCTGATGCATCATTAGAAGATCAGGAAAACTATCAATTAGAAGTTGATAATTATCCTGAACAAAGAGAAAAATTAATTAGAGAAGCTATTGATAAAGAAGCTGATAAATTAAGAAGCGAATTAGCAAAACTTTCTCCAGAAAATTTATATAATAGATTTGAGGAAACAATTATCAATGAAGCTTGTGAAGCTGAAATGATTTCTAAATATAGACAAATGTGTGTATATTTTGGAACTTATTTTGATGATAGTTTTAAAGAAAGAGTATTTAAAAACTTTGATGAGTTTGATAATTTGAGAAAAGAAATTAAATTCCAACTCATGGAAGCTTATAATGAATTGGAAATAAATGGCGATGAATTAAAAAAATTGCCAGAAGCAACGCCTTAGCTAGTTTATGGGTCGTTGCAGATGCTTTAAAAATTCCATTAGATGCTTCCGTAAACAATATTCATGAACTTCCTTATACAATAGCTTATGTGGTGAGAAAAAGAATACAAGTGGATAATTATAACGAATTGCCAAAAGAAAAAAGACCAACTGAAAAAATGATCTGGGAAGGTACTCCAGAAGAAATTGATAATTGGTTAGATAGGGTCTTTAGTAAGAAAACAGAAACAGAAGCTGTTTTCACTATTAAGGATTCCGAGATAGAGGGATAATATGCCAAAAAGAGCCGCTAGACAAGAAATAGATGCTTTATTTGCTTCAGCTATTCGTACACAGGGGGCATTTAGAGATTTAAAAGGTACAGTTGAAGAACTTTCGGCTGCTATTAATCTATTAGCGAGAGAAAGAGAAAAGCTAACTCAGCAAGCTACGCAGAGATTAGGAGCGCAAGGTATTTCTATAACTCCTGAAAGTTTCAGACAAGCTACTGAAGGTACTGGTAGAGTTCGTGACCCTAGAGGAAGATTTGTTCCTTATTTACAAGAAGTAAGAAATGAATTAGATCGTACTATTCAATTACTAAATAAATATGAATTTGAATTAACAAAAGCCGTTAATCTTGGGGTTGGTCCAGCAGCAGCTGGGGCACAAGGTCGATCTCCTTTACGTTACGGTGAATACACTGGATATGGTTATTATCCTGGAGGAATACAACCACAAATAGCACGGATTAGTGGTGTTAGTATTGGTGGAGGAGCAGGTGGAGGAGCAGGTTTATTCTCTGGTGTTGATCCAAATGATGTAAGAAAAAGGATTGAAACCCAAGTAATTGATATTTCTAAAGCTCTAAAAGGTAAATTTGATATTCCAGAATTTTTAGGTATTACCCAAGACTTAGATAGATTCACAAAAGAATTAGAAAAAGCTGGTGTAGCTTATGATAGTTTAGCCCTTAAATTTAAAGAATCTGCTGCTGGTAAGCAGGTAGATGTAGAATTTAAAAAGGGAGAAGAAGTAATAGATAGGTTTATTGCTAAAGTAAACTCTGCTGGTAAACTAACCACTCCGTATAGTCAAGAAGCATTTTCACCTGATCAAATAAATAGATTGGCTTCATCTTATGCAACAGCTTTTGAATTAGCTACTAAATATGGTTTTCAAAGAAATCAACTAAATGACGTAGAAGAACAGGCTAATTCTGGAGTTACTAGACTTACCTTTGCTTATAGAGATCAAGAAGGTGTTTATCGAAAGCTTATAGTTAATGTTGATGAATATGGTAGAGCTTTCTATGACTCTCAGAAAAGATTAAGAAGTTTTGGTAGTACCATTGTTAGAAACATCCGTGAAGTAGCGGGATGGTCTGTTGCTATCAGTCTTGTTTATGGACCACTTTATAAATTAAGAGAACTTGTAACTACATCTATAGATAATCAAACTCGATTAGCAGAAGTTTCTGTTCTTTTGGGAAACGCTCAAAGAGATTTAAATGATATATTCTCTGATGCAGCTAGAGTAGCTCAAGCTACTGGTCAAGATATTAATGGAGTATTAACTGCTTATGCTGATGCATATCGGGCAGTTGGGGCAATTTCAGACCCAATAGAAAGAACCACAGCAGCTAATAAATTATTAACAGATGCAGTAACTTTAGCTTCTTTATCTACATTAGATCAAACTGAAGCTATTGATGTTTTATCGGGTTCATTAAGACAGTTACAAGGTCCATCAGAAACCTTTAATCAATCTCTTGAAAGAAGTAGTGAATTATTAGACAAATGGGTTTATCTTTCTACTACTGCTAATGTTTCTCTTGAAACACTGGCTACTGGTTTCTCAATCACAGCAGAATCTGGTGTAGGTGCTTTTGATGATGTAGACGAGGGTATTAATTTTGTTAATGCTTCTATTGCATCTCTCTCAGAGAAAATAGGATCATTAGGTGCTGAAGAAACTGGTAATGCTATTAGAGCTATTATTGCTGGTTTTAGTTCTGATAAAGCGTCAGCAGAGTTGGAAAAGTTTGGTGTATCTGTTAAAGACAGCGAAGGAAGATTGAGATCATGGATTGATATTGCTTCTGAAATTTCTTTATTATTCCAGCAAGGAGTTTTAAGTCCAGATCAATTAAATCAAATAGCCTTTGCAATTGGTGGTGGAAATCGGCGTGGTCAACAAGTTAGAGCTTTCTTATCCGATCTAGAAAGAATTAATCAATTGGCTACTCAACAATCAGATACGGCTAATATTCAAGGTATTGCTCAACAGGCTTTATCTGTAAAATTAGAAACGGTAAATACATCTCTTACTAAATTAAATAATTCCTTCCAATCTCTAGCCCAGACTTTGGGAACTGATGGTGGAATTCTAGATTTAATCATTACTTTAGTAGATGCTGGAACTAGCTTAGTAGATATATTTGACAGTGTTGCAGGTAGTCTAGGAAAAATTACAGTACCATTGTTAGCTTTTGGTGCTGGTGCAGCTTATTTCAGTACATTCCCTGGTGGACTTAGTTATCAAGGTGGCGTTGCTTATGATAAATTCAGAGGAAAACTTGGAGCACCATTTGGAGGAGCTATAGAAGCGGGTGCTTTAGGGCTTGCTTCTCCATTTCAACAAGTAGCCCCTGGAATATCAAATGCCATTCTTGGAGCAGGTGGAAGATTAGCTGGAGGAGTTAGTGGTGCTGTATCAAGATATGGTTTAGGAACTCTTGCAGCAATACCTTCAGCAGCTTCATTTTATCAACAAGGAGAATTAGATAGAGCAGGTGCTGTAATAGGTGCAGCAGTAGTTGGTACAGTTATTGCTGGTGGAAATCCTATTGGTGGTATTATTGGTACTGCAATTGCTGATTTCTTCTTAAGTACAATTCTTGAAAATAAATCTACTTGGAGAGATTTTCTTACTTCAGGAGTTACAGAACCTGGAGAAACAGAAGACCAAGCAGCCGCAAGAAGAGAACGTGAAGCTAGACAAGCTAGAGAAAGAGGGGGTATTTATGGAGAAGCTGGTAGAGTATTGGGTGGTGGTGGTTTAAATGACCAATTATACGGTAGCATTATTACAAGTATAATTGGAGGAGCTACCCAACTAGAAGGCATTTTTGGTGCTCCGATTTTTCCTAATCTCAGACAAACTGTAGGATTACCAGAAGAAGGCGCATTATCTGGTCAGCAAATAGCTGGTGCATTAGCCCCAGATGTTTTAAAACAGATTCAATCAGGATACGCTGTACAAGCTGAAGGTGAAACATTCCTTAGAGATTATTTTGTAACTGATTTACAGGGACAAATTCAAACAGCTATTGAAGAACAGGCTAGAAGATTTGCTGAACAAAGAAGAGGACAATTATTCCAAGAATTCTTGGGAGGTGATGTAGCTTCTAGACAGTATAAAACTTCTAGAGAAAATCTTCAGACATTAACTGCATTTGCAAGTAGAATTTTAGCTGCGGGTGGTGGAGAATTTGAAGCTCTTACTGGTAAAGAATCTCAGGAAATTCTTCAAAATTTATTTGAAACTATTACCCAATTAACTCCAGAAGCTCGACAGGAATTAAGCCAATTAGCCACAGAGATTTCTACTCTTTATAATCAAATAGAAGAAGCAAAACAAAGAGGTGCTACAGAAATAATCATTGGAGCAGATACAGTAGGATTAGATGAAGCTGAAACTCGATTACAACAATGGCAACAGGATTTAGTAGCTACTCAAACAAGTATTCAAAGACAATTAATTCTTGATAAAGAAGAACTTCCTCAATTATTAGGACTTGGTGCAAGAATAGAAGATTTACCTTTAATTTTAGCTGAATATCAGAATGTTCTAGGTTCTATATTTGCTCAGTTAACTCCTACAGAAAGAGAGAAAAAAGAGGCAGAACTTAAACTTGCAGAAGCTATTGTAGAAACTGTAGATGGTGCAGGAAGAACTGCTTACCAAAGACTAGAAGGAATAGATACTTCTTACTTACAGACAGCTTACCAAAATCTCATAGATGAAGGATTATTAGCTCCTCCTGGTGGAATTGATTTCCAGAGATTAGATATAAGCAGAGACGAATTCTTAGGCACAATAGTTCCTAGATATAATCAAACACTAGGACAATTAAGAGGTCTAGGATATGATCCACTTGGAGAAAATATTGAAAGTCTTATTACTCTCTTTGAAAGTGGAGAAGTCGAAGTAAACCGCTTTGATTGGAAAGTTATTCAGCTTTTGATGGAAGAAAATAACGATCTACAAAGAAAACAATTAGACGGTATTTACAATCTTCCTACTGATGCATCTTTCTATGTACCATTTACAGGATATAGAATCGGACCTTTTGAACAAGGAACTACAGGA
>Ga0209536_100003755_pt1 | contig 24237 bp, 18 predicted proteins | sample DeeMarSeWOR28_12_FD_187461 | JGI IMG/M metagenome (GOLD analysis project Ga0209536, IMG submission 187461) | Marine sediment microbial communities from White Oak River estuary, North Carolina - WOR-2-8_12 (SPAdes) (version 2) | ecosystem: Environmental > Aquatic > Marine > Intertidal zone >...
ATCGTCCCGGAAGGGGATGGCGGCCGATTCCTGGATGAAGCCGGTTTGACTTTCCCCAACGAAGTGATCAACGCCATTAATTTTTATGAAACGGGCGATCTGCATGAACCGAACCTGAATGGACTTATGAATATGGCATTGGAACAGGCGGCAAGTACTCGTGACGAAGGCCGGTTCCAGGCTATCTTGCTATTCTCCGATGCCGGAAACATAAGTGAGCGACTTGATTTTGATTCCCTGGTCGAGACAGCCCGAGATGGCCAGGTAGCGATTTACTCCGGGATCCTGGGAAGCCGGGCTGATGCCGATGAGATCGAGCAGGTGACCCGGCTTACAGAGCCAACTGGTGGCGCCTATACTCATATGCCGAACCCGGTGCGCACGGATGAGTTGTATGAACTCCTCCAGCAGCGTGCGAATGAGGCCAGGATAGACTATCGTTCTTCGATTGATAGCAGTGGGGTGCATACATTATCGGCCGAGATAGCTGGCGTTCTGGCTGAGGAATCATTCGAGCTTGTGGTAGAGCCACCAGTCGTTCGGATGGCCGTGGATAATAGCCGGCCGATTCGCCGAGTCGCGAGCGAGCCTGATATCTCCTTCGAACAAATGGAGCCCACGCACCAGCCTCTGGTGGCCGAGGTTGCATGGCCCGACGAGCATCCCCGGATTTTGGACTCAGCCATTTTATTGGTTAATGGTCAAGAAATGCCGGTCCAGAACACGATTCTTGGCGATGACGGCTTGTTAACGTTTGACTGGGACATTCGATTTCTAGACGAAGGAATATATGACTTACAGGTTCAAGTGACCGACGAGTTGGGCCTGCAAAGTACCAGTGAGCCGTTGCCCCTGGCCATCGAGGTCGACCGGATTCAACCAAGCCCGACCACACCGCCACCCACATTACCTCCACCGGAACCGACAAGCGCGCCATCTTCAGAAAGCGGGATTATCTCATTTAGCGTAATTGCCATCGGCGGTGTTGCTTTGATCTTGCTGCTGTTCTTAGTCTTGCTGGTCACAGGCATTATCCTTTTTCGGCGGCGTAGAAGTGATGGGACACCCGAACAGGCTTCACCCTCTCAACCTGCCACGACGGCCGGACCAATGGCTGTACAACTCCCACCGGATACCCAAACTGATCCGGCAATGACTTATGCACTCCCACCAGAATTCGCTGCAGTTGGCCTCATTGGTGCCTTGCTAGAGGCTATTGAGAACGCTCCGGATCATCCAACGATGATCCCGATCGGTGGGAACAATGTGGCCCTCGGCCGGGATGCGAAACGTGTTCAAATAGCCTTTCAAGACCAAAGTGTATCTCGCTTACATGCCAGGATTTTAGAGAATCAGGGCTTATACCGGATCTATGACGAAGGCAGCTCAAGTGGTACTTATGTTAACTACAAGCGTATTGGCTTAAGTCCACAAACCCTCAATGATAAAGACATCATTCATCTTGGTCGGGTTCAGTTGCGTTTTCATCTCGCTTCTGCCTACCGAACCAATCAAGCTACCGGCTCGGAAACCGAGATTTATGAAACGCCCCAATAGCTGACCGAGATACGCATCAAGGTTGCCGGAAGCGCAAACGTACAGCACCGAGGCGAATCTCGTCACCGTCCATTAATTGTAAGCCGTATTCCGGTACTCGCTGTTCGTTCACCCAGGTGCCGCTGGTGCTTTGCTCGTCGTAAATACGATAATCATTGCCTTCCTGGGTAATGGTGGCGTGGATCCTGGAGACGGTGGCATCATTTTTAAACACGACATTTGCCTGGGAAGCTGAACGGCCTAAATGTGCCTCAACCTCTTCCAGATCGATGCGAGATGGCAAAGTTGTGTTCGACTCAATTACTTCAAGAAACGCGATGTGCCGGGCTGCCCTGCCTGACTTGCTCCGGGAACCCTTTACATCTGAGGAGTATCGGCGAAGCTGTTGCTGTGCTCGATCTGCCCGGCGAAGTTGTCCCTGGGCTCGGTAAACATCCGGGAAATAGGAACGCAAAAACGGAATACGTCGCATTAGGGACACAATGCCCAGCCTGCGGACCAAGGTGGATCTTTGGGCTACGATGGTAATGCCGATTAACAATATCAGGAGAAATACGACGATAAAGCAGCCACCCACGAAGACGGCTGCCCCGCTAATTCTTTGCCAGATCCGTTCAGGCAAACTACTGGGGGCGACGCTCTCCGGTATTTCGGTCTCCCCTTGTTCGACAGTTAAGGATATCTCTGGACTAATGGCCCGGCTTCCCTGATCGTCGACCACCGCCACTTGGATCTGATTGAGACCATACTGAAGGTTGTTGATGGTGGCGTCAAACTGTTCCAGATCATTAGCATCAATATCTTGAACGACAATGCCGTTGACTAAGAGCTGAGCTTTCGTAATTTCCCTTTCGGCACCATCTAACCAGGACACAGCAGCGCTAATTGATAGATTTATGGGTTGGTCAAGATTGGGTAGCGTGATGTTACGGCCCTCCGGGGGCAAGTTGATGCTGACACTGGGTGCTCCTGGCGGAAAGGTAACCGTTGTCTCGGCTTTTACTGCAGGATTGTCCCGCAGACTAACCTCCACTAAGTAGTCACCGCCCATAGCATTTTCTACCGAATATTGAATGGTTGTCTGGTTACGAAAGGATGAGATGCGGTTCCAAACCGGCTGTAGATCCTCAGTTGTCGACAAGGTGGTCGAGATCGCTCGTGTGCCGGCAGCAATCTGAGATAAATAACCCCGACCGGCTTCTTTGTCCGCTGCGGAAAGGCTCTGATTGTTCAGGACAATGGTGTGAATGGGGATGCCAAGCTCGGCCGCTTTCCTCGGAATATCTGGCGCCTCAAATTGTGTGCTCACGACGTCCGTACCATCGCTCATCAACACCATGTGAGTCACCATGTCTGGGTTGGGCTTCAACGTCGACACATTATTCAGGAGTCCCATGACGCTGTCGATCAGAGCTGTAGCGCCGGTCATGGGTGTTAATGGTGAAGCGAAGGCATTGGCGACACCGTTATGAAAACTACCAGGTTCCAGGATTTGGGTTGCAGCAAGCTCGTCGACGGCAAAGACGGCCACATAATCAACCTGCTCTTTCATCGTCGGATCGTTGGCATATTGCCGGATCCCATCTTGGATAGTGGGGATATAGGGCGCGACTCCTTCAGGAATATCAATGATAAATAAGGTGAATGTACCCGCCTCATAGGGATTGACGATTGAAACGTTGTTTACTTCTTCCCCATTATGACGAACGACGATCGACTGTTTGTCAAGCGTCACCGGATTTCCCTGACTATCAACTGCATAAACATGTAAACGAACAGTCGGGGCGCTGCTATCATCACTACCGGTAATCAGTAATTGACCAGCACTCCCTTGGCCAATTATCGGTGAGGTGATAACCATTAACGAGATAATAGATGTCAATAAGAGGCTAATGACCAAGGCTCGCTTTTGTTCACACATTGCCATTACCTTTGTACACTCAATTCTAGTCATAGGTTCATGCTATAATAAATTCTCGAGCACCCGTGCTGTTTTGACGACAGAATGTGTCTAGGCAAATGACTAAAATGTATTTAGTTGCACAGAAAAAACGACGACCATCGTTAGTTTTCAGGAAGTATTCCTTGTTAGTGAAAACATACAGCCTGAGATGGTCAAAGTCAAGAGTACCATATAGGTGACAAGTAACACGGTATCTGGCAATTGGTACCTGAAATGTTTTGCAGTGGGTACAGTTAAGTTCCATTTACCTCTTTTAACAGTCAAGTTCAAGTCACCTTTTTGCACAGCTTGATGTACGAGATTTGGATTGAAGAGGCAGGAAAAGAATTACACCGGCAAACCCTGTCTACAGGTCAGTTCAACCTTGGCCGTTTGAAAGGCAACCAAATCTACGTTCCATATGGAGGCGTTTCCCGCCAGCATTTGCGCCTGGAAGTTGGGGAGAATGGGGTCACGGTTACAGATTTGGGGAGCACAAATGGCACCCGGCTAAATGGTCAAACACTTCAACCGTATCAGTCAACTGAATGGCCCCTCCAAGATCGATTGCAAATTGGTGGTTTGACGATTCACATTAGACTCCTTTCTCCAACGGTGGCCAGATCATTGGTAGAGGAAGAAGCTAGCGATCCGCAAATCGATAAGTCGGCAGCATCAACGCCCGAAACTGGTATGGTCTATACGGTCGTAAGCACAGATGCCACCCCACAGTTTACGGTGTTGACATCAGAGCCCATTATTGTTGGCCGTGATAGGAACTGCGCCATACGACTGGCTGTGGCTAACGTAGCGGCTCGTCACTGTCTGCTCCAGTTCGATGGCAACCGGGTCGAAGTGACCAACATGGATGCCTACCAGCCTGCTGAATTGTCGGGATCCTCGCTTCAGGTAGGCCAACCAACCGAATGGCCCGTCAACGAAGGTTTAAAAGTCGGTGATGCCCAGCTTTTCCTGGCTCTCAGGCCGGCTGGCCAACAAATTTATTCGTCCGAACTGGGATCCGACACCTTCCGCCGCTCCCAACATATTCTGCGCCATCCCATCGTCCTGCTATTGCTGGCTGGCTTCGGTTTTATTTGCCTGGCTACAGGTGCTGTGCTGGCCTTGCAAGCTGCTCGTTGTGGGGCACTCAATGCCGGATGTATGTTTGCTCCATTTGAAAGTTCTGCGCCAGGAGGGGATTCAATTTTGGTCCAGGGCAAGGCCACGCCGACATTAGCCCCAGTGGTGACTAATCCGGCCGGGCCAACCTCTATTCCGACGGTGGAATTTGATGTGGACTCACCGACGCCGACTAGCGTGCCTGTCGATTGCGCCTCAGATATTAACAGTGGGGCGGGCTGGTTGGAGTTGCCATTTCCATACCGTGGAACCGATCCCATTTTTGGTGGGAGCGTCGAAGACTTTCGACGAATTTCACAGCGAAGCAGGTTTGGCGGTCGGATTAACGCCTTCTTTGACCATGAATTTCCGGTTTACCCGGCGATTTTTGGCGGACATGAACCTAACGATAAGGATCAGACCCTCATCGTCTTCAACGGTGTCCTGAGTGATGATGCCTACTCACAGGACAGCGATTCGGCCGACTGGTATAGTGGCCATGCAGGGATAGATTTTGCTCCAGCCAATCCTCGACAAGCGACCACCCCGATCCTGGCTGCGGCCGATGGCCGGTTGCTCCTGGCCGTGATTGATGCTGACGATAATCATATGGTCTGGCTGGAGCACGATCCTGACGGAGATGGTCGCTTTCAATATGCCACGTTGTACTTCCACCTACATTCCGACGAGTTTTTTTTGGCCATGACCAATATGGAAGAAGGCACGCCGATTCAAGCAGGTCAACGAATTGGTACCATGGGTACGACCGGCAGGAGTAGCGGTATCCATTTGCATTTCGAGGTACGTCATGATGTCAATCGCGATCGCCGCTTTTCGATTTTTGAGCGAGTAGACCCTTATGGATGGTTTCCTAGCCAGGAGATCGCCGAAGACCCATGGGCCGTCCTTGTCAGTTGGATTGATAATAAGGGCGATTCGTATGAGCATGAAGGCATTCCAAGCGAGTATCTCTGGGTCCATCCCTTGGTGGATGTGGTGGATACATCCGGCGAATGCCAACAGGTAACCGATATTAAAGTTGATCTTTATAATGTGCTGGGTTGGGCCGTGGTCGATCCCGGATTCACCTATATCGCCCGGGATGACCAAGGCCAAATCTTGGAAGTTGGCCAGCCCCATCGTCGTACGATCACGATTCTGGAAGAAGAGTTGGAGGGTGTAGATACGAGTACGATTAGCCTGGAATGGCTCAATCCCAGGCTTGATACCTGGTTCACCTATAAGAAGGCCGAACTAGAGCCCAATGCAAGTGGTGGTTACACTTTTAGTGCTATTGTCGACAAAACCGGCCGCTATGTTCTGGTGGCCAAAGAAGTAGTCGATCGCGTACCGCCGACGACGTCAATTGAATTGGCGGGCGATAAAATCGGAGACGAAATATTTTCCTTCCAAGATTCTGTTATGATCACTTTGGTGCCTTCGGACCGGGGCCTGATACAATCGGAAATAGTCGACGTTCAATATAGCTTGGATTGTGGCCAGACTTGGGACGAATATTCCAAACCATTTGAGGTTACCCTTAACACGCCACATACTTGTGGCCAAGCCGGGGCAGAATCTGCGACAATCGAACTTGGAGAAAACGATTTCTTAATGCTGGCTATGAGTGAGGATTCGGAGAACAATATTGAACAACCCCCGGCACAGATCCGTTTTCGGCTAGAGTAGTGACAGGGATAGACCATGCGACCGACGATTGAGATCACCCATCCAGATGGTCGGACCGAAACGGTTCAACTAGCACGCGACCGGACGACGGTGGGCAGGGGAAGCCAGGCTGATATTCGCATCAGCGATAACCGTGTTTCCCGCGAACATTGCGCCCTAGAGGTCAAAGGGGAAAAACTCTACGTAGTCGACTTGGGCGGAAGCAATGGCACGTGGATTGGATCTACGAAGATCCTGGCCAATGTTCGCGAACCTTTTCCGTTCGAGGCAGTGGTTCACGTTGGCCCGGCGCAATTACGTCACGTTTCCACGACACCTCAGTTCGATCCGGAAAGTGATCTGGAGTCACTTGCTTTTGCGCCGGCCGCTCCACAGCCGCCACAGCAGGGTAAACCATCGGCCAGGCCTTTTTCACCGGCGGCTGCCGCGGGCCCGCCTGGTCAGTCGGCGGCAACTCTAGAACCGCTGGAAAGACGGATATCGATGCGTGCCGGGGAACGAAATAGCCTGCAATTAGCGATTAGTAACCAAAGCAAAATAGTCGACCATTATTCGCTATCTGTTGTCGGTTTGCCCGCTACCTGGATCACGCTTCCTCGTGGGGGGCTAGAACTGTTACCGCGCCAAAACGGAACTCTTACCATCGACATTCATCCGCCGCGTCATTCACGAACATCGGCCGGGGTTCATCCCATCAACATCGCTCTGCTAAATCAGCAGGGACAGGTGGTGGCAGAGACCACGGCCGAATTGGAAATCTTACCTTTCCACGAAATGATTCTGGACGTTCGCCCGAATCCATATCAAAGCCGGTCTGGTGGGACCCTGGTGCTGACCGTTGAAAATCAAGGTAACGCGCAAACTGACTATCGAATCGACGTCATCGAGCCAAGCGATTCCTTAGAAATTACAGTTGATCCCCCAACCGGATCAGTAGCCCCCCAGCAGAGTCGCCAGAGCAACGTTCTCATCAATCCCCGGAAGCGTAACTGGGTCGGGAATGCCAAACGTCTTACCATGACGATAACCGTGAACTCGAGCCAGCAATCGGCAACGGTTTCGCCGGTTTACACCCAGCTCAGCACCATCCCTCGCTGGCTTCCTATCCTTCTTCTGTTGGCTTGCTGTGTCATCATCCCCCTCTTCGGTTTTCTGGCTTGGCCAGAGGTGAAACCAGCGCTATTCCCAACTGCCACAGCTGTGCCTACTGGCACACCAGAAAACACACCTACGGCTACCCAGGATATTCCAGCCACGCAAACGGCCACACGAGCGATCTGGCTGGAACTAGACGACGACGGCGATGGCTTGCTGAATAGAGAAGAACTCGAGAATGATACCCTGCCAAACGCCAAAGATACCGATGGCGATGATCTGAGCGACTTTGACGAGCTCAAGAAGCACGGTACCGATCCGACAAACCAGGACACCGATGGCGATACCGTTTCCGACGGCGAGGAGGTAAATGGCGGCCGTTGCCTGAGTCCTAACAGCCCGGATACGGATCTGGATGGCATGCGGGATGACATCGATCCCGATTCCTGCACCGGCGTTACGCCAACGCCTTCTCCGGTTCCTGATTTCGCCCTTGGCGGGCAAATTCACTCGGATGAAAATCTGGACGTATTAGAAGAAGCCCGGATGACCTGGGTGAAAGTTCAATTGCGGTTTGGCTTAGGAGCGGATGCTAGTTCCACCATCCAAGATGCGGCCAAATTCAAAGAAAAAGGCTATAAAGTACTGCTGAGCGTCGTCGGCAATAAGGAGGAATTGGAGAGAGGCGGAGGCTATAAACAAGCCTTCGCCAACTTTCTAGGCGAAATCGCCCCCGTAGCCGATGGGATTGAGGTCTGGAATGAGCCGAATATCCAAAACGAGTGGCCAGTTGGAAAGATTAACCCGGCCGATTATACCGAGATGTTGCGATTGTCTTACGACGCCGTCAAGTCCACGAATCCTCGAACCCTGGTTATCAGTGGTGCTCCAGCGCCAACAGGAGTCAACAACGAGACAGTGATGTCAGATGATCGATATATCCAGGGCATGATGGCAGCTGGTGCTCGTAACTACATGGATTGCATTGGCATTCATTATAATGCTGGGGCGACACCACCCAGCGCTGAAAGTGGACACCCGAGTGATAGTACAGGCCATTATTCCTATTATTATTTACCAATGGTTGATCTTTATTACAATGCCTTTAACTCGGAAGGATCGGGATCTGAAATACCGCTGTGTTTCACAGAAATCGGCTATCTTACGCCCGATGGATTTGACGAAACGTTAGCCCAGGTTGGAGCAAATAACTTTCTGTGGGCTGAAGGGACCTCGGTGCGCGATCAGGCAGAATGGCTCGAGGAGGCTTTGCTTCGCGCCTGCCGCAGCGGTAAGGTGAAATTATTTATCGTCTGGAATGTGGATTTTGAAGGGTATGGTCAGGACCCCCAGGCTGGTTATGCGATTTTGCGCCCTAATGAACGGTGCCCGTCTTGTGAAACTTTGAGCCGCGCGGTGGGCGCCTTAAGAAATGAAGGGTGCATGCGATAAGGGTTTAGAAAACCCACTAATGGTAAGGTATATGATCTGTCGACCAATCGCCGTGATGTTTATCTTGTTTTTAGCCGCCAGCCTGGCTTGCCAATCCTTGTCGGGATCGGCCGAGCTAACACTCACGCCGACGGCGGTGAATACCCCAACGCTGGCGCCAACGGCTACGCCAGATCCGAATGCGACGCCTTTGGTTGATGTGACTTCGATAGCAGCCACGGGGGAGACAGATCCAGCCCAGGGTGGGGCAACTTCAGTCGATATGGGGATGGCTGGTCTAGCTAGCACAGAGGAAAGTGCCTCGGGTTCAGAAGGTGAGACCCCTGTTCAAGTGGAGACCCCATCAAATGGGGCTTCGGCGGGTGGAGGAACTGCAAGCGCCTGTCCGGCCAGCGGACAAAATATGTTGATTAATCCGAGTTTTGAAGGATCTTATGCCGCCTTTGGTGCTTTTAAAGAACTAAATCATGCAGCTAATTGGTTCCCGTGGTGGCAGGATGGGGCTAATAATCTACGCCCCGAATTCAAGCCGGCCGAGGTATCTGTTGCCCCTAATCGAATTCATAGTGGCAACACCGCGCAACAATATTTTAAGAGTTTTGGCCAATTTAAAGCTGGTTTGTATCAGTCGGTCTTAAATGTGACGCCGGGTAGCCGTCTGCAATTTAGCGCTCACGGCCAGGCCTGGTCCTGCGAAGAATTTGGCCTCTGCCCCAATGGAACCTCGGTGAATCCGGCCAACATGTTGATGCGGGTTGGCATTGATCCGACTGGTAATAATAATTGGTCGGCCGATACCGTCGTTTGGTCTGCTTATTTTAATCCGCTGGATCAATGGCAGGTTGCCTGTGTTGAAGCTGTCGCCGAGCGAGACGTTGTTACCGTTTTTCTTTGGGCGTCGCCGGACGGACCACGCCAGAACCAGGATGTCTATTGGGATGATGCAAGTCTGGTTGTCGTGCCCTAAGGCGGAAGATTTTTCAGAAAGAAGAAGTGCCATATGGGAAGTCGTAATCATCACTTATCACTGTTTTTGTTGATTTTTTTGATGCTGTTAGCCTTGTCGGGATTTCCTAATGCCCAAGCACAGGCAGAGTCCAGGCTGGATATAACCAGCTCAGACGGCTCGAAATTTCCGGTGGTGAGCCTAAATGTGATTGCCTCCACTGGCGACAGTAGTCGATTGTCAGACCTGAGTGGTCTGATCCTCAGTGAGGCGGGACAGCAGATTGCCGACTACGAGGTAGCCGAAACATATGTCGGCACAGAGCTGATATTCATCATCGATGCCAATGCTTCTATTGGTCAACGTGATGATGCTGGCGGCCAAACGCGACATGAGAAGGTGCGGGACAGCATCCTCCGTTACGCGAACCAATTCATGGATGAGGAACAACTGGATCGGGTCAGCATCATCGTTCCATCGGAAGATGGAGCCGATTTGTTACTTGATCGGGCGGTTTTTCCTAACGCCGTTATCAACGAGATCAATTTCTATGAAGCACTGCCTGTTGATCCCACACCATTAAATGAGATGATTTCTCTGGCCCTGGATAGAGCAACAGAGAGCTATGGCGACGGTAGATTCCAGGCCGTTGTGCTCTTTACTGATGGTGCTGAGTTGGATGAGCAGCTAGATTATCCTACCCTCGTGGATAAAGCGCAGGCGATAAACATCCCAATTTTCTCAGTCATTCTCGGAGCACGGGCTGACGAAGACGAGATCACTAACGTAAATGGGCTTTCCCAACCGACCAGGGGTAGTTATGTTCATATGCCGGAGCCAACCGGAACCGATCCACTCTATAGCCTGATTCAATCGCATGGGCCTCAGTTTCAGGTGCAATATCGTTCACGATTGGCTTCAAGCGGTTTGCATGATGTGGCAGTTGAATTAGCTGGGGCTAGAGCTGAAACACAAGTTGAGGTTGAAGTCGCTCCGCCAGCTACCGAGATCGTGGTCGACAATAGCCGGCCGATACGCCGGGTTGTGACTTCACCAGACGATCCCTTGACATCAGCGGAACCGGCAAGCCAGCCGATAGTTGCCCGGGTCACCTGGCCCGATGGCCATCCCCGGATGTTGACCGATGCAACTTTACTCGTGGACGGCTCTCCCCAACCTCCAGCCTCTAATCCCGAGTTAAGCGCTGACGGTCTCATCATATTAGATTGGGATATCAGTAATCTCGACGAAGGAACCTATGAACTGTTTGTCAAGGTGAACGACGAGCTGGGATTGCAAGGCCATAGTAATGTCCTTCCAATGGCAATTATCGTCGAAGGTCTGGCTGGAGAGGTAACAGAGACAATGGACACGGCTCCGGCCAATGAAGTGGAGGAGGGTACAGATAAGGCGTTCCAGGATCTGGTGCAAAATCTTAGTTTGGCGGGTCTGGCAATCGGCCTGTTAGCTCTCTTTGGGGCAGTTATCATATTAATCCTGGCCCTGGTGTTGTTGCGCCGGCGCCGGCGCACAAAGGCTATAAAAGCTCAAACGGCTGTGCCAACTGCCCAATCAGCTAGCCCAGGAGAACATGAGGCGACCCAGGTCATCATGCCAGCCTTCGCTGTCCAGAGCTCGGCTAGCGCTTATTTTGAGCCGCTCGAAAATGCCCCTGATCACGGGAACAATATTACATTGACATCCAATAATGTAGCTATTGGACGGGATCCAAAGCTAGCCCAAGTCGTCTTCGCTGACAAAAGCGTTTCGCGGCTTCACGCTCGTGTAATGGAACAAAATGGCGTGTTTCAACTGTACGATGAGGGGAGTGCCAGTGGCACCTACATTAACTTTAAACAGATAACGCTCAAACCACAGGTTTTGAACGACAATGACGACGTACATTTTGGGAGAGTGCATCTGCGCTTCCACGTTGTTCCAACAGTAGAGGACGCCGATTCAACCCAGGTTATGCCGTCCCCGGTACGGTCGGATGAAGCTAGTCCGATGGCGGCCGAAGAGGATTTGAGCACCCAACCTTATATGCCCAACCAGCCAGGTTCGGCTGGAAGGCCGCAAGCTCCGCCACCACGCGATGCGCCGCCTCCTGCAACGGATGAAGATGAAGACGATATCTCCACTCAGCCGTATATGCCACACTCGCCGCGCCGGTAATCGATGAGATAATGTGCTATATATACCTAAGCAATGCAACAGACTGAAATCGGGAGTAATCTAAAAACGGGTTATGCTACCCATGCCGGTATGACCGGAAAACGTAACGAAGATTTCTTCGGTCTTGTTGCCTGGCGGATAGATGAACAGCGAGATCTTTATCTTGGTATCGTCGCCGACGGAGTAGGGGGGCAAACCGCGGGAGAGGTGGCCAGCCACCTGACAGTTAACACGATACAGAGATATTTTGATGAACAGGAGTCGATCGACGACATTAACTATCACCTGGAACGAGCGATCCTGATTGCCAACCGGGCAGTACATCAGGCGAGCCAGGAAAACTCCGATTACCAGGGTATGAGTACGACTGTGGCCGTGGTGGCTATACTAAAGGACCGTTTATATACAGCTCATGTAGGCGACAGCCGTATCTATTTTCTCCGAGATGGCAACTTACAACAATTGTCCGTGGATCATACATGGGCACAAGAAGCAATCGAGGCTGGTCTTTTAACGCCACAGGAAGCGAAGGTCCACCCGAATCGTAACGTTATCAGGCGGCATCTTGGAGGTGGCTCAAATATTGAGGTGGACCACCGGATGGCATTCCAATCCGGGAACTCAGTTGAGGTATCTGAGGCAAACCAAGGAATATCTCTAAGACCAGGTGATACCCTCTTGTTATGTAGCGATGGCTTGTCGGACATGATTAGCGACGAGGCCATATTAGAATCTCTGCAAAGTCATTTCCAGGATCTTCCGGCCGCATCCCTGGAATTGGTTGATAAGGCTAATCAAGCTGGAGGCAAAGACAATATAACCATCGTGCTCATGCAAGTGCCCGCGAAAGAGGTCCCGACGGCGGCTGTTGTTCCGCCCCTTGGCTCAGCGGTGGCTGCTGGAACATCGGCGACCGGGGCTACTACGGCAGCAATCAAAACTCCAACCACGCCTGCACCAGTCGCCAAATCGGGGATGGGCAAGGCAACCTGGTTGCTGGTCGGAGCGGCCGGATTATTGCTCCTCGTCCTCATTGCCGCCGGTTTGTTTTTCGTCTTCAGTAATTCTTTTCGAAGCGAATCAACACCAGCGGCTACTGTCACCACAGCAATCGTGAACCCGGACGAGACATTGCCTGTAGGAGCTCCGGCAACAGCGGCAATATTAGCTACGGGGGAGAGTGCAACTGGCACCGCGGATAGTAGTGGCCTAATTGAAACACCTGGGCTCATACCCACTTTGCGTTCCACAACGACGCCGACGCGAATCAGTAGGGCAACGTCGACGGCTACTTCTTCCCCAACAGCGGCCGCTACAAGTGCGTTACCTACCAGTAGCGAGGGATCAGATGGTTCATCTGGTGGAAATAGTGGTGCCGATTCGGCCATATCTGAACCACAACCCTCCGAAACGCCAGCACCAGAGCCACCAACTGTAGAATCGTCAGGTTAACATTTGGGATGTTGTGGAATAGTTCAATCTGGATTGTATGGGTTGGTCGCCGTTAAAGAGGAAAAAAGGTTCGTTAATGGAGAAAGGACTACATGGAAGAAAGCATCAACAAACTTGAAGAGATATGGACGGTTGAAGGCAGGAAGTTGGGTCTGGCCCAAAATTTATTTCACCGCCAAGATGAAATTAATCCAAAGCTCCAGCTTTATGCCAGCTATCTGGAGGTCGGAGATTTCGAATATGGCGGGGTTTTTTACGTTCCCACGGATTTTATCGCCGGTCGCGACTCTGAAACGGGAAAAATCAGCCTGACCGTCAGTTTTGACGAGGTTATGAAGCGCACCTGGTTCAGGATGCCGGATTTTATCACTCACGGAAAAAGCCGAAAGGAAGAGCTCCCCTCAATATAGCTTGTCGCATGCAAAAAATCCAAGCGATTATCTTTGATATGGATGGCCTGATGGTCGATACTGAACCGTTGGCGCGTCGCTCTTGGGAGATGGTGTTAAACGAGTTTGGGCAGCATCTCGATGAGCTGGCTTTTCACCAAATGATAGGCTTGCGCCGTCTGGATGGCGCTCGATTGGTTCTAAAGAAGCTCGACCTTGATCTGAGCCCAGATGAGTTGCTAGAGCGGAAGGAGAAATATCTGGCAAAGATATTGGCTGGTGGAATTCCTATCATGCCCGGTTTGGAGCGGCTTGTGGAGGAGTTGAAACAGCGAGATATACCTTGGGCAGTGGCGACGTCGAGTCCAATCAGTTATGCTGATCTCATAATCAGAGACCTTGGGCTGGCGATGGATTGCCAGGCCATTGCCTCTGGCGATGAAGTCCAACACGGAAAACCCGCGCCTGACGTTTATCTGCTGGCATCGGAACGTCTGGCCGTTTCGCCGGAGAACTGTCTGGCACTAGAGGATTCCATTCCAGGGGTAAAAGCTGCGCTTGCGGCCGGTATGCTGACTGTCGCAGTGCCGAATGACCACACCGACGCAGATGCCTTCAGCCTTGCGGATTATGTTTTTCCGTCTTTGAATGAAGTGGCTGACGGGATTGATCGGCTACTTTCTCGACGCCCCATGTGATTGGCAATTTGTGACCGGCACTTGTTTGTCATGGAAACTGGCATGTGCCAGCCACATTTTTATCCCCGAGCCTAAAGATTATAAGAACGTCGGTATTCGTCAATCCGGGACTTGATAGCCTGATGGCTCTCTGAAGCAGCTTCGACGGGATCAGCTAATTGAGCCCGGTAGACGTTCTGAAGTGTTTCTACATGGTTGATGGTTTGTGTAGCCCTAATTAGAGCCTTTTCCCGCACCGGCTTAACCAGACGCCTTTGGATACGCATTTCTTCACCTTCTTCTTCCAGCCAGAGGTCCAGAGGTTGGGCTATCCGTTGGATTAGCCCTTCCAGGGTGTCTGGGATCTCGGTCAGAAGATGAGCGATGGCATCCAGGATTTTTGCCGCTTTGTCTCCAATTCCAAAGGGTAGCCATTTCAGGATGTCCTGAACCCATTCGTTGAGTTGTTGTAAAAACGTTCCCGCCGTTTTAACCGCCTTCTGTACGGCCTGTTCAATTGTTTGATAGGATTGGCTCAGTAATTCGATCCGGCCAGATAACCATTGCCGGCCTTCTTTAAGATAGGGCAATTGCCCTTCAAACTCGGATAGGGCTTCCTGACCGGCCTGTATCCCTTCAGTTACAGAGGGCATATCGTCGGCGATTTCTCCCAAAACACCACCTACAGCCGCCAGACCACCTCCGACAACAGTCGCCATGTCGACGGCATCCAGTTGTTCATAAAGATTTACCAATCCTCGGAGAATTGTGACTTCATCGCTTAACGATGCTACCTGAACGTTTGCTTCGTCTAATTGAAGCCGCCAGGCTTCCAAAGCGACATTGTCTTGTGCGGAGTCGGTTTTTCGCATCAAGTCTAGCTGGCTTTGAGCCGTGCTCAGCCGGATCTGTAGGCGAGAGTTCTCGGCCTGTGCGGCTGCTAATTGAGATCGCAATTCCGTCATCTCCAGACTAGTGCCTGATACGCCCGGTAGGGGTTCGATTTGAACCGGCTTGGGTAAGGAAACAGGCGCTTGTCCTTTTTCTTTTATTAGCAGACCGGCTGCCGAGCCGGTAGCCGTTGCTGCTGCGGCCGTCACCACAGCTGCCTTTAAAAAACCACGCCTGTTGAAATCTGTATCTATGGTCTTTTCAGACATAAAATGCTTCCTCGAAGGATTAAAATAGATGAGACGCCCCAATTTTCAGAAAACAGGAATCTATACGCTCTTATCCATGATGGAGTTGCACAATGATCATGATGTTTATTTCTAATGACAGAACTATTGTTCTATTTTTGCTAATTTTAAAAAGAGAGTGCGTGAATGTTCCGTGAGTCGTCGGTGATTGATCCCGATCACTGATTCGTTGGCCAGATGCTTTATTAGCCAAAGCCAAACTTCTTGAGCGCTTTATCGCTCCGGCGCCAATTAGGCTCTACTTTTACCCACAGATCAAGGTAGATCTTATTACCAACCAAATCCTCGATCTCACGGCGAGCGGCCGAGCCGATCTTTCGAAGCTGTTCCCCCTTCGTGCCAATGATTATCTTCTTATGGGTTTCTCTTTCGACGTAGATGGTAGCTTGAATATAAACGACGCCATTTTCGCGTTCTTTGTATTCATTTACCACAACCACTGTGCCATAAGGCAACTCGTCACGCATCTGTAAGAAGATCTGTTCCCGAATGAGCTCAGCAGCAATATCGCGAATAAAAAGGTCCGTCGCCTGATCGATTGGATAAAAACGTGGTCCTTCAGGCAGGGTTTGGACGATTTTATGAAGAAGGTCATCCAATCCATCACCATTTAAGGCTGAGATCATTATCCAATCTCCGTCAGGTAACAGTTCCCGATAAGCGTCAGAACGGCTGATAAGATCCTCTGGTGGAATGAGATCGTTTTTATTCATGACCAAAATGACGCAGATATCTTGGGGTAAAGCATTTAAATTATTGGCAATCGCTTGATCTCCAAGGCCGGGATTTTCGCTGGCGTCTACCAACCATAACACGATATCGGCATCGCGGATCGATTCATCAGCCTTGGCGACCATGAATTCGTCTAACTTATGGCGGGGTTTGATAAGACCTGGGGTATCAATGAATATGATCTGGTAATCAGGCTGTGTCAATATACCAAGTTGGCGGTTGCGTGTTGTCTGAGGCCGGGGTGTCACGATGGCGATCTTCTGTTTGAGAAAAGCATTCATCAAGGTGCTTTTGCCCACATTGGGCCGGCCGGCCACAGCCACAACGCCCGATTTATGTCCTTTCGGGATTTTTTCTTCAGCTAGAGAATCCAGATCCAGATCAGCCATTTCCGAGTGTTGGTAAGGTTCTTGGACCATAATATCCAATTAACTCCAATGTTTGTTGATAATTCGTTCCAACTCACGCATGGTGAGGGCTACACGCTCATCCCGAAGCAGGGGCAGTCTGATTCGAGTGCGCCGAATCTGATTTAAGTCAAGCTGGGCTACAACCAGGGCATCCTCGTAGTATGGACCCTGTTGAATGAGATTTCCTTCTGGATCAAAAACTGTCGAACCGCCCCAGAAGTTAACCCCATCCTCGAAGCCGGTGCGATTACAATGGATGACAAAGTTGGTGAAGATGCTGGCATAAGCCTGGTTAATTCGTTCGACCCAACTGGCGCTACCAATCTTATGTTCAGTTGCCAGCCCTCGCCCTGGGGAGGCAGAGCAGAACAACAGGATGTCTGCCCCATCAAGCCACAGCAAGTAGGGCGGGCTAACGTGCCAGAAATCTTCGCAAATGAGCAGGCCTACCCGGCCGAACCGCGTATCAAAGGCGCGTATGGCGTTACCCCAGGCAAAGTATCGACCTTCATCGAACATGCCGTAGGTGGGCAAATAAACCTTGCGATGTAAATAGACCAGCTCTCCCTTTGAAAGGTAAGCGCTGGCGATATGGTATTTCTGTCGTTGATCCGCTTCGGCAAATCCAAAGACGACATCAACATCCCGGCTGGCCTCTAATAACTGGGAAAAGGTGGGATCCTGGTGATGGGGGCGGATACATACTTCAAATGTCATATCACGCAGGCGATAGCCGGTTAGAGATAGTTCGGGAAATATCAGCAGCTCAACTCCTTGTTTGGAAGCTTCTTTGATCTGCAGCAAATGTAAAGCCAGGTTCGCCTCCAGGTCGCCTAACTTGGGGCTAATTTGGGCCAGTCCAACTTTTAAATTCATTGTTTATGGTCCAGGATCTTTTTTCGAATGGTAACTAAGACAATGCCAACCATGCTTAATAATATCAAACCAGCATCTACCAGTGTATCCAGGCGATACTGGCCGATCATGGGTATGGCGTCGCCGCGAAAAAGGCTGACAATCAACCGGCCGGCGCTAAGGAATAACAAGGTCAGAAAAAATAATGTAATAGGTCGCAGCCTGCGCCATACGATAAAAATCAATAATAAAGTAAAAATACAGAAGATCAGACCCATCCACTGGGTCTGGTATCGCAATCCGAACACTCCGAAACTATCTGGTAAGTCGGCCGCCAATGGGCCAAACCCTGTTTCCTTACCGTAGGCACAGCCTTCAAACCAACAAGCCAACCAGCCGAAGGCGCTGACCAGGGCAATGGCTGGAGCCAGCAGGCCGGCATAAATGCCGAATGATCGACCTTGCCCAAGAGACCAGATCCCCAGGGCTAGCATTCCGGCCAACAAGGCCCCATAATAACTGAGTCCACCCCGCCACACCAGGCCTATTTCGCCGAGATTTTCCTGGTAGTATGTCCAATTTGTTATGACGAAAGCGATTCGCCCGCCAACCATGCCGGTCACAAGAACGATCAAGAAGGCATCAATCCAGTCGGAGTGATCCCGCCTGTCCCATCTTGCCAAAACTGCGGTCAAACCGACGCCTGTCAAGATGCCAATGCCCATGACCACAGTAAATGTAAAGAGGAAAAATGGCCCGTATCGAGCAAGTATTGGGTGCATCAACCCTTTCTTATGGCTAATCGAGGAGCGCTTTTGGACCCTCGAAGAAATATTTAGCCCAACATGATGAGGCAGCGGAAGATGCCTTTCAAATTGAAGGGCAATTGCTGCCATGTGTCGCCGTATTCGGCCGAGAACCACACATCACCATCAGTTGTTCCCGCATAGAGATGACCGGCATGGCCAGGATCAGTAACTAAAGCGATGGGCATTTGTTTCATGGGATGTGATTCCCACCCAATCGGTTGCCAATCTTCGCCCTCGATTGCGCGGTAGAAGTACGCTTCGGGATTTGATCCATAGGCTTTGCCTGGACCAGGCGCGACCGAAACATACCAAACTTCTGGCCGGATTGGATCGGCGGCGCAGGCTACGCCATAATTTTTGGCCAGGCCATCCTTGCGCTTTTGCCAGCTACGACCAGAATCGCGGCTTACCGAAGCCCCACCTCCACTGCCTCCTGCTTCATATACCCAATTGCCATCTGAGGCATGAAAGATGAGGTCGTGACAGTCACGTAATGCCCCCCTTAAGTGTCCGGACCAGGTTGCACCGCCGTTGGTACTGCGCACAACGGCACCAAATTCGATCCCGGCTAGGATGGTTCCAGGTGTCGAGGGCGAAATCGTAATGGCCTGGACGTAAGCCTGATATGGCTTTTCAGCTGGCGAAAACCAGATCTTGCGCCCGGGAATACGAAGAAACCCTTCAAGTTCCTGCCAGGATCGGCCGCTATCTTGGGATTTAAAAATGCTGGCCGGTTTTACGCCAGCATATATTATCTCTGGGTTGTGGGGACTTACAGCCAGGGACTTGATGATTTGGCCGGGCAAACCGGCTGGTTCCCAGGTTCGGCCACCATCGATAGAGCGTAAAACACCATTTCCTTGGGTTCCGGCATAGACGATATCATCATGCAGGGGATCGGCTGTCAGGCAACGAACATCATAGTCATCCATTAGGAAATCCACGATCCAACTGCCTTTGTCATCATACTCAGCACGGGCCAGGCTCGCCTCACCATGGTGAGCGCCGGTTGTAGCCAAAAAGGTTTTGCCATTCATGATAGATTCCTCCAAACGTACATGCACTTAGATGTGGTGATTGAATCGAAAGGTTGTCGAGACGATCGCACCGGTATTATTGGATATTCGCCTATCTTCTCAGATTTCCCGTTGTCATGAGTTAGCAGCCCTGAATATTATCGGGACATTTTGCCCTTCGCAATCCTTTGTTGACCGTACCCCATAAATGCCGACTGCCGATCAGTCAAGTACAATTGTTCAATAGTCAAAAGGAGGACCAACATGAGGCCAAAAACATTGGTTATGGGACAATTCAAGCGGATCGCCTTGGTCGCTCATGATAACAAAAAAGACGACATGGTTGCCTGGGCAAAAGCTAACCGGGAGCAACTCGTGCAGCATACGCTTTATGCGACCGGAACGACTGGTACCGTCCTGGAGAAGGCAATGGGCTGGGAGATCAACAAGCTTCAAAGCGGGCCATTGGGGGGTGATCAGCAGCTAGGAGCCCGTATCTCAGAAGGCGAGATCGACCTGTTGATTTTCTTTTGGGATCCCCTGGAGCCGCAGCCGCACGATCCGGATGTGAAGGCCTTGTTACGTATGGCGGCTGTCTGGAATATACCCGTGGCCACGACATTAGCCTCGGCCGATTTCATCATCTCATCGCCATTAATGGCTAGCGAATATGTTCGACGGTTAACCGATTACGACGAGTATAAGGAACGCATGAAAGGAAGAGGGTTTGCCGGTGGCCGTGAAAGCTGAAGTGCGTGCCTACGAGCAACGGGATGCGTCTGAATTAGCCCGTATTCACAATGAAATTTACCGGGATGACGTGGTTTTTAGCGACCGGTTTCGACGGCAGATGGCCGACCTCCAGAAAAGCGACGGAAGAATTTGGACGGCCATAGTCGATAGAAAACCCGTGGGTTATGCTTCGATCCGACCGGTACCTGGTCTGGTTGGGATTTACGATCTTCAAGGCTGTATCGATCCACGGCACCAGCGCAAGGGTCTGGCTAGCCGATTGTTGGCCCATCTCCTGGCCGACCTGAAGGGAAGCCCGGTGCGCCAGGTTTCCCATCCGGTTAGTAACACCAGCGAACCGGCGGCCTGTTTTTTGAAGGTTCATGGTTTTTTCGTCGAGCACGTGGAACTTTTTTTGACACTCGACATTGAAAAACGTTTGCCAGCGACCGAACTGCCGGCCGGATTCACTCTTAAGAGCTTCTCTCGTAAGGCCGCCGTAGACCACTTCAGTAATTTGTATGATATGGTTTTTTCTGGTTATCCTTGGTACCAACCATATATTAACAACAGGCAGGTATCGGACGATTTGGCCGATTCGACCGATATCCTTTTCCTGCTACACCATCGCAAGCCAATTGGCTTTCTGTGGATGCAGTGGCCTGAGCTTGATCAGGTGGAGATTGAACCGCTGGGCATCTTACCTGAATATCGACGGCAGGGACTTGGTCGATCGCTTTTGTTAGCTGCGCTAGAAAAGATGGCTGAAGGGGGTGCATCACAGGTTTCCGTTGGTGTTTGGCAGGAAAATAAAGCCGCGATTCGATTTTATGAACGGCTAGGTTTTCTACAGGACCAAACCGTGACTTACCTGGCCTATAATCTGAATTAAAGATGAGCCAAAGATCAATCGATCTTTACCTTTTTTGTTTTAGCCTTTACAATCTTCCCAATATCTCATCACCCAGGCACAGGACATCAGCACCCGCCCATAAGGGTTTATGCAATCACCAACAAGGTAGAACATAAAGGCTTTGAAAAGTTCCTTTTAACATTGATTGTTAAGCATAATAAAATGAGGCGCAACCCAAGGGAGACAATGAATGTTTAGAAATATCGATGAAGTTCGCGATGGTCTTGGTAGCGAGCAGTATATAGCTTCTGAAGAGATTTCCACGGTGGTCTATTTGGCCCAGAATCTGTGTAAGCCAATCCTAACTGAGGGCCCGGCTGGCGTAGGCAAAACAGAATTAGCCAAGGCCTGGGCAGGTGCTACGGGCCGGCCGTTGGTGCGCCTGCAATGTTATGAAGGGTTGGATGAGAGTAAAGCCCTGTACGAATGGGAGTATGCCAAACAGATGCTTTACACCCAATTACTCCGAGATACTTTGCGAGAGGTATTAAGCGAGGCTGAAAGTCTGACAGAAGCAGCCGAGCGCCTATCCCAAGAGGAAGACGTATTCTTCTCCGATAAATTCCTTCTTCCCCGGCCGTTGCTCACTGCCCTCATGTCAGACGAGCCTGTCGTCCTGCTCATCGACGAGATCGACAGGTCTGACGTAGAGTTTGAGGCATTTTTGCTCGAGGTACTGAGTGATTTTCAGGTAAGTGTGCCTGAAATCGGGACCATCTCAGCCATTCACCAGCCAATGGTTTTATTGACCAGCAACAATACCCGGGATTTGAGCGAAGCGCTGAAACGGCGTTGTTTGTATCTCTTTGTGGATTATCCAACTTTCGAGGCCGAACTTGATATTGTTCGCTTGAAAGTGCCTAATCTTAGCCCACAATTAGCACGACAAGCAGTGGAAGTCGTCCAACAGTTACGGCATATGGATTTGCGGAAGGTGCCCAGTATCAGTGAAACCCTGGATTGGGCACGGGCGTTGCTAACCCTAAATGCTAAATCCATCGACGAAGAGACGATGCGAAATACGTTAACTGTTCTTCTCAAGTATGAAACCGACGTGCAACGGGCACGCCGGTTGTTAGGTGGAAATGGCGGTCGCCGCAGCGACAGAGGAGGTCGTTTTGGACGATAGAGTGGTCGAATTTGTGCGAGGTCTTCGAGCGGCAGGTGTGCGCGTTTCGCTGGCTGAATCGATGGATGCCATGCGTGCGGTTGGTTTGGTAGGAATCACCGAAAAAGAAACCTTTCGCCAGTCAATTCGAGCAACTTTGATCAAGGAGTCAGACGACTTCTTGATTTTCGATGAGTTGTTTCCACTTTATTTTGGGACTGGTGGTCCCCCCTTACAGAGTGCCTTGGAGGATTTGAGCCCGGATGAGCAAGAGATGCTGAAAGCTGCTTTATCGGCCATGAGTGGGCGACTGCAACAATTGCTCGATTGGTTAACCAGTGGGCAAGGACCAACCATGGAAGAGCTGGAGGAATTGGCCAGGAGATCCGGCGCACGTTGGGCTAATACGCCTGGCGAAGCCCGTTGGGTCAGCCGGCGAATGCTGCGCCAGATGGGTTTCCAGCATTTGGAAGAGCAGATCCAGGATTTGGTTCAGAAGCTACAAGAGATGGGCATGAGCCAGGAGGCTATCGAAAAACTATTGGGCGTAGTTGAGGCCAACCGCGAAGCATTAGCCGAGCAGGTAGCCCAACAGGTAGGCCTGCAAGTTGCCCGAGATCGAGCCGAGCGTTCCCGGGAATTGCACGGCTCTGATTTAATGCATAAATCATTTCAGTCCTTGACAGAAAGTGAAGCCGATCAACTTCGAAAGGAAGTCCAGAGATTGGTGGCCCAATTACGTAGCAGAGCGGCTTTGCGCCGCAAGAGGGGCAAGGCAGGCAAATTTGATCCCAAGAGCACCATCCGCGCTAATCAGAGATATGGTGGTGTACCCTTTGAGATGAAGTTTAAGAAAAAGAAGCTGAAGCCAAACCTGGTCTTGATATGTGATGTATCGACATCGATGCGGCCGGTGGCCGAGTTCATGCTCCGGCTCATCTACGAGTTGCAAGACCAGGTAGCCAAGGCCCGCAGTTTCGCTTTTAATGCCGACATGGAAGAAATCAGTGTGATTATTTCTGGCAACCGGCCGGCCGATGCTGTGGCCGAAGTGCTTTACAATATTCCTCCCGGCTACTATGCCACTGACCTCGGCAACAGTTTGGCCACTTTCTTCAGCGATTGGTCCGATTCAGTCAACGGCCGGACGACGGTCATCATCTTGGGTGATGGTCGTAATAATTACAATTCACCGCGCATTGACTTGATGAAAAGGTTGCAACAAAGGGCCAAACGCCTTATCTGGTTCAATCCCGAGCACCGCCAGCAATGGGGGACTGGCGACAGTGATATGCTGGATTACGTGCCAATTTGCCACGAAGTCTACCAGGTTCGCAATCTAGCCCAGCTATCTATGGCCGTCGACGAGTTGCTGGCTATGAGCTAATGGATAGATAAATCGTCATTAGAGTTTTAACGAGTTGCGGCTGGAGGTAATTCGGATGATACTTTAAGAGTTCAATGAGCAAAACCAGCCAACATCCGGATCCAACTATACTTATTCGCCCGTATGAAGAAACTGATGAAGCTGCTGTAGTCGATCTGTGGCAGGAGGTATTTCCCGGTGCACCCGCCTGGAACGATCCAGTAAATGATATCAGACGTAAGCTAACCGTTCAGCCTGAGTTGTTTTTCATTGCCATGAAGGATCGACAGCTTGTCGGCACAGCCATGGCTGGTTACGATGGTCATCGGGGCTGGATATATTATGTGGTCGTCAGCCCGAATCATCGACGACAAGGCATTGGCAGTGCTCTCATGGGCCATGCCGAGGAGGCACTAAGAGAAAAGGGTTGCCCTAAACTCAACTTGCAAGTACGGGCATCGAACCATGAGGTTGTAGCATTTTACCGACAGCTTGGATACGAGATCGAAGAGCGCGTGAGCATGGCAAAACGGTTGGGATAGGGCAGCTGATGCAATGAGTACTTTTGTCTGCCCTGAATGTGGTCACAATACCGAATACG
>Ga0209536_100003756_pt1 | contig 24227 bp, 22 predicted proteins | sample DeeMarSeWOR28_12_FD_187461 | JGI IMG/M metagenome (GOLD analysis project Ga0209536, IMG submission 187461) | Marine sediment microbial communities from White Oak River estuary, North Carolina - WOR-2-8_12 (SPAdes) (version 2) | ecosystem: Environmental > Aquatic > Marine > Intertidal zone >...
GGGTTGGTGACCATCAGGATGATCGAGTCGGGCGCATATTCCTTGATCTTTGCGGTCACGGACCTTATGATCTCAGCATTCTTCTTCAAGAGGTCATCCCGGCTCATGCCTGGTTTCCGGGCCAGGCCGGCGGTCATGACCACCATGTCAGAGCCTTTTATCTCAGAAAGCTCGTTGGTCCCAGTGACCAGTGCGTTGTAGCCGGCCACGGGGCCGGCCTGGAGCATGTCCAGGGCTTTTCCCTGGGGGATCCCTTCGAGGACATCCACCAGGATAACGTTGGCCAGCTCTTTCTCGGCCAGCCGGCGGGCGACTTCCGCTCCCACATTGCCCGCGCCAATAACACTTACTTTGCTTTTCATATTCGGGAATTATAGATCAGGGGAGGTGGTTTGTCAATTCAGCGAACTCTTCGATAGAGAGTTCTTCCGGCCGGCTGGAAAGGTCAATTTTAGTTGATTTAATGCTGAAATGCGCAAGCGAATTCTTGAGTTTCTTCCTTCTTTGCTGGAAGGCGGCATGCACGATCTTAAAGAACATTTTTTCGTTCTTGACCCGGTAGCGGGGAGTCTTATAAGGCCGGATGACCACGATCGCTGATCCCACTTCCGGCCAGGGATGGAAAGAAGACTTGGAAACGAAGGAGTGTAGTTTGACCTCCGCGTGGTACTGCACAAAGACGGAGAAGGAACCGAACTTTTTTGAGCCGGGTGAGGCGGCCATTCTCTCGGCCACCTCTTTTTGGACCATGAGCACCGCCAGTTCCGGCCGGTGGTCGGCTTCCAGGATCTTCTCAATGATCGGAGCGGTTATGTAATAGGGAAGGTTGCCGATGACCTTGTATCTTCTGCCCAGAGCAAGCTCGGCCAAGTGGGTCTTGAGGAAGTCCCTGGCCACAAAGCTGATGTTGTTAAAGGACTTGAGCACTTCCTTGCTTATGCGCAGGAGCTCCTTGTCGATCTCCACCGCGATGACATGATGGGCGCGCTGGGCAAGTTCGGAGGTCATGATCCCCAGGCCCGACCCGATCTCAATGACCAGGTCGTCCTTTTCGAGCTCGGCCGCGTTCATGATCCTCTGAAGTACTTGAGGGTCGACCAGAAAGTGCTGGCCAAGGCGTTTGCGCGGGAAGCGGTTATAGCTTGCCAGAAGCTCTCTGGTGATCTGGGCCAGGGTGGGGGTCATCTGGTCTTGGCGAAGTGAGCCGCGACCTTGATGGCCTCGATCAGGCTGTGCGGGTTTGCCCAGCCCTTTCCGGCGATATCAAATCCGGTCCCGTGGTCCACCGAGGTGCGGATAATTGGCAGCCCTACGGTTACGTTGACGGATTTGTTGAAGGACAGGAGTTTGAGGGGGATCAGCCCCTGGTCGTGGTACATGGCGACCACGATGTCGAACATGCCGATGTTGGCCAGATAGAAGACGGCGTCCGGCGAGACCGGCCCCTTGACATTTATCCCCAGTTTCCTTGCCTCGTCCACCGCGGGCTTGATGATCTTTATCTCTTCATCCCCGAAGATGCCGGCTTCGCCGGCGTGAGGGTTGAGGCCCGCGACCCCGATGCGCGGCTTTTTCTCGCGGAGCCGAAAGAGGGTCTCGTGCGCGAGCTTGATGGTCTTGAGGATCTTCTTTTTGTCCAGGTTCTTGCTGACGTCCCGCAGGGCCAGGTGAGTGGTCGCCAGCATGATCCAGAGCGTGTCAGAAACGAACATCATGGCGTAGTCCTTGGCCTTGGTGCGGGCGGCCAGGATCTCGGTGTGCCCCTGGAACTTGTAGCCGGCCTTATGGATGGCTTCCTTGTTGATGGGCGCGGTGGTGATAGCGTCGATCTTGCCGTCCATGGCCAGGCGGATGGCACGTTCGATGTATTCGATGGAGGCCTTGCCCGCGGCCCTGGATACCTGGCCGATCTTGAGCCTCGAGACCTCGATGTTCTTGAGGTCAAGCACGTCGATGGTGCCGCGCACGAACTTGGCCTCCGCCACTTTCTTGACGGGGTTGATCTCGATGTTCGGGATCTTGGCGACCTTCAGGCCCTGGCGCATGGCCTTGCGGTCGCCGATGACGATGCAGTTGGCGACCATCTGGACTTCCGGCGTGGTCAGGGTGCGGGCGCAGATCTCCGGACCGATGCCCGCCGGGTCCCCCATGGTCACTCCGATGATGGGCTTAACCATTGTAGGTGATGCCTGCCTTTTTCATGCGCGCGATCGCCTCGGCTATCTTTTCGTCCGAATCGACCAGGGCGAGACGGATATAGCCTTCGCCCAGGTCGCCAAAGCCGATGCCCGGCGAGACCGCCACGTCGGCTTTATGCATCAAATGCTCGACAAATGACATGGCGTTAAAGCCGGCCGGGACCGGCACCCAGAGGTAAAAAGTGGCCATTGGCTTTTTGAGCTTCCAGCCCAGCGAGTTCAATCCCTCGACCGCGATGTCCCTTTTCCTTTGATATGTCTCACGCATGTCCTTTAAGTAGCCGTTCTTGATCTTGAGGGCGGTGGTCCCTGCCTTGACAGTGGCGCCAAAGGGGCCGTAATCCAGGTTGGTCTTGATGCTTTTTAAGGCATTGATGAGCCGTTTGTTCCCCACTGCAAAGCCCAGGCGCCAGCCGGCCATGCCAAAGGTCTTGGACAAGCTGTGGAATTCAATGCAGACGTCTTTGGCCCCGGGAACGGATAAGCAGGATACCGGTTTTTTCCCTTCAAAATAAAGTTCAGCGTAAGCAAAATCATGCACCAGGATCAGGTCGTGCTTTTTGGAGAAGTGCACCGCTTTCTCAAAGAATTCCCGGGGAGCGGTGGCGGCGGTGGGATTGGTCGGATATGAGAGGGATATGATCTTGGCCTTGTCCGCGATGCCCTTGTCAATGATGTCCAGCTCCGGCAGAAAGCCGTTCTTTTCCACCGTCGGCAGGATGATCGGTTCAGCGCCGGCCAGGACCGGCCCGCGGAAGTGCGAAGGGTACATGGGCAGGGGTACCAGCAGGGTGTCGCCGGGGTCAAGGAAGGCCAGATAGAAATGGGCCAGGCCTTCTTTGCTGCCGACCAGAGCTACTACCTCGTCTTTGTGCACCTTAATGTTATATTGTTGTTTGCACCAATGGGTGACCGCCTCGATAAAGGAGGGGTCCCCTTCAAAAGACGAGTATTTATGGCTGGCCGGGTCTTCCAGAGCCTTGATGTGGGTCTCGATCGCTTCTCTGGGCGGGAGATGACTGGGCGAGCCGATGGTCAGGTCGATCAGGTTTTTTCCTTTGGCGCGCTCCTGCGCCTTGAGCTTGTCCAGCACGGCAAAAACATAGGTCGGCAGTTTTGATAAGCGTTTTGCTTCTTCGAACTTCATTTTAATCCTTCTGCGGCCTCTTTGGCGTGAAAGGAACTTCTTACAAAGGGCCCGGAGAAGACCTTTTTGAACCCAAGATTTTTACCGATCTCACGGTATTCTTCGAACTCTTCGGGCAGACAGTATCTTTCCGGCCTGGGATGCGACCTGGATGGCGGCAAATACTGGCCGATGGTAACGATGTCGCAGCCTGTTCCTCTGAGGTCCCTGAGAACAGCAATGACCTCGTCGCCGGTTTCCCCAAATCCTACCATAAGCCCGCTCTTGGTGTAAAGCCCCCGGTTTTTGGCCATTTTCAGCACCTGAAGGGAGCGCCGGTAGTCCGCCCGGGGGCGGATCCGGGGATAAAGGTGGGGCACGGTCTCCAGGTTATGGTTGAGCACGCAGGGAGCGGCGTCGAAGACCGTGCTCAAGGCCGCTTCGTTCCCCTGGAGGTCCGGGATCAGGGCCTCCGCCTTAATGGGATGCAGGGCGGCGATGACGGCCGCGAACTGGGAAGCGCCGCCGTCAGGGAGGTCATCCCGGGTCACCGAAGTGACCACAACGTAGTCCAGTCCAAGTTTCCGGGCGGCACCGGAGATCCTTTGGGGGGCTTCGGGATCCAGAAGCTGTGGGATGCCTTTCTCAACGCCGCAGAAAGCGCAGCGGCGGGTGCAGATGTTGCCCAGGATCATAAAGGTCAGGGTGTTCCTGGAAAAACATTCGCCGATGTTCGGGCACCTGGCGGATTCACACACGGTATGGATGCGGGGATCGTTGATGAGCTCGCGGACCTTCCGGATATTTTTCTGCTTAGGGTCTCTTTTTGCCAGGAACTTCGGCAGCACCACTTAAAAGTTTTTCCAGCCTTTCGCGGTTGATGGCGGCGGCCACGGCGTGCTCTTTGCTGATGAGCCCGTTCTTATAGAGGTTGGCCAGGGAGGAGTCCATGGTCTGCATGCCGTACTGGGCCCCCAGCTCCATCATGGAATAGACGTCCTGGGTGGATCCCTTGCGGATGATGTTGCGGATGGCGTGGGTCGCCACCAGGACCTCGAGGGCCAGCGACAGGCCCTTGCCGTCCTTCCTCGGAATGAGCTGCTGGGAAACAATGCCCTGCAGGGTCAGGGAGAGCATGGTCCGGATCTGGGACTGCTGGTGGGGCGGGAAGACGTCGATGACGCGGTCAATGGACTGGACCGCGTCCTGGGTGTGCAGGGTGGAGATGACCAGGTGGCCGGTCTCCGCCGCGGTGATCGCGCTCTGGATGGATTCCAGGTCGCGCATTTCACCCACCAGGATGACGTCCGGGATCTGGCGCAGTATGCGCTTGAGGGCTTCCGAAAAGGAAATGGTATCAATGCCCACCTCTCTTTGTTCCAGGACCGAGAGTTTCGGCGTGTGGACGTATTCGATGGGGTCCTCGACGGTGATGATGTGGCAGGGGCGGGTGGCGTTGACGGAGTCGATCATGGAGGCCTGAGTGGTGGATTTTCCGCAGCCGGTGGGCCCGGTCACCAGGACCAGGCCGCGCTCCAGGGTGGTCAGGGTCTTGACCACCTGGGGCAGGCCCAGGGATTCCATGGAAGGGATCTCCTTGGGGATGCGGCGAATGGTGGCGGCCATGCTGCCCCGCTGATAATGCAGGTTCACGCGGTAGCGGCTGTATTCGTCCTCGTAGGCGGTATCCAGCTCTTTTACTTTTTTGAATTCCTCCATTTCATCCTTGCGGATGATGGGGGCGATCAGGCCCTCGATCTCGTCGGGAACCAGGGACTTGCTGCCCTGTTTATAGAGGAGGTTATTGATCCTGAGACAGGGCGGATTGCCGGCGGCCAGCAGGAGGTCAGAGGCCTTGGTCTGGTTCAGCTGAACGAGCAGGTTTTTGATCTCCATGGTTCGCTCCTTTTTGACTTCAGGCTTCGCTTACTATATAATTTCTGCATCCTTATGTCAAGGATGGCCGTTGACTGCGGTCATTCATAAAAAATGCAACATCTGATCTTTCTTTTTATCCTGGGGACCGTAGTGGGAAGCTTCCTCAATGTCTGTATCCATCGCCTGCCGCGCGGGGGATCCGTTGTCTTTCCGGCGTCGCACTGCCCGGCATGCGGAAAGGCCCTGAGCGCCTGGGACCTTATACCGGTGCTCGGTTTTTTTCTGCTCAAGGGCAAATGCAGATATTGTTCCGCCCCCATCTCCCCGCGCTATCCCCTGGTCGAGGCCGCCGCCGGCGCGTTGTTCGTGGGGGTCGCGGTCGCCTTTCCCATCCAGAGATCCCCCCTGGATCTCATCTTCTATCTGCTTTTTTCCTGTCTTCTCCTCGTCCTTTTCTTTACCGACCTTGAACATCAGGTCATTCCCGACAGCGTGAGCGTTACCGGCATCCTGGCGGGGCTGCTCTTTAATTACCTCAAAGCCTTGTTGGCGTTCCCGGGCGGAGCGGGCAACCCCTTTTCATCTGCACTTTTCGGCATGTTGCTGGGCTATATCCTGTTCTTTTTGATCGCCCGGCTGGGAAAGGCCTGGTTCAAAAAAGAGGTGATGGGCGAGGGGGATCTTTACCTGGCGGCTTTTCTGGGCGCCTATCTGGGCTGGCAGGGAACATTGCTGGCGGTCTTTCTTGCTTATCTGATAGCGGGAGCGGTATTGCTGGTCCCTTTGCTCATGGGAAGGATCAAAATGGGAGAGGAGGTCCCCTTTGGCCCGTCTCTGGTGGCGGGGGGCTTCCTGACGCTGTTCTTTGGAAAAGACATCCTGGGCTGGTACGCGGGCCTGCTTTTGCGATAAGGAGCTAGTCAATGAGAAGATTGGGCGTGCTCTTGTTCGTTGCGATGATCCTTTACTTTATTTTTATGATACGTCAGGATATAATTGACAATTTGGGGCTGAAGCGCGAGGAGCAGGGGCTGCAGAAAAGCCTGGCGCAGGAGCGGCAGCTCGCCCAGCAATTGCGGGCCCGGCTGAAGAACTTGAGCGACCGCCAATATATCGAAGGGCTTGCCCGGACCAGGCTGGGTTTGATAAAAAAGGGGGAAACGGCCTACAAGGTGATACTGCATTGAGCTTTTGCGACGGGGGGTGAAAAAGGTTTGTCTATTCAGATCGGTTCAGAGATCGAAGGGAAAGTAACGGGGATCGCGAATTTCGGCGCTTTTATTGAGCTGACCGAGGGCAGTGTCGGGCTGGTACATATTTCCCAGATCGCGGACACGTACGTCACGGATGTCAGCAAGCACATCAAGGTCGGGGACATGGTGAAGGTCAAGGTCTTGGGGAAGGCCAAAGAGGGGAAATATGACCTTTCCATCAAGCAGGTGGGGAAGCCCAGCTGGCAGCAGAAGAAGAGAAGGCCCCGGGACGATATGGCCCGGCCCGCGCCCGGCACGTTCGAGGACAAGATAACCCAGTTCCTCAAGCAGAGCGAGGAAAAGCTTTCGGACTGGAAGCGGAACCTGGAGACCAAACAGGGCGGCAAGAGGAAAAAGTAGTTGATGCCCGGGTGGCGGAATGGGCAGACGCAAGGGACTTAAAATCCCTCAGCCGAATAGGCTGTGCCGGTTCGAATCCGGCCCCGGGCATACCGCGACGTTGCTCGCTATGCCAGGATGCGGTCAGAGCTTGCTTTCCAGGAGGATGGGATTGACGGCCAGGAAGGCGGCCGTCCTTTCTTTATCCTTGCCCTTTTTCTCAAAGGCCCTCCGGATATATTCATCCTCAAAAGCGGAGATGAAATTCCCTCCGGCGCCTTCGGCGGTCTTAAGCAGGATGTCAAAAGGCAGTTCCTCGGCGGTGATCTTTTCATCCGCGGAGGAGAGCACCAGCCGTTCCAGCAGGCTTCCCAGTTCTTCGGTGTTGCCGGGCCAGGCGTAGGCGGCCAGTTTATCGACGGCGTCATTCGCGATCCTGACATCCCTTCCGAATCTCGAGTTGTGTATTTGGAGAAAATGATCGATAAGGGTGGGGATATCCGAGCTTCTTTCTCGCAGCGGCGGCACATCGGCCACCGCCATGGAGAAGAATTCAAAGACCTCGCGGCTCTTTTTGTTGAGGTCAATGGCGGCGCCCCCGATCAGCCGCGTTCCGACCTGGATCTTGGCCCCGCCGCTTTCCCGGGCGGGCATGCCCAGGCCCACCCGCGAGAAGCTGAGGCTGGCAAGGGGCCGGAAGACATCCGGGTGAAGGGCCTCCAGGTTATCGATGAACAGCGTCCCTTCCTGGGTCTCTTCCAGCAGGCCGGCCCTGGCCTCAAGGTCTGCAGTGCTGGCGCCTTTTTCACGGCCAAAAAGATGGCAGCTCATTTCAGCGGGAGACATTTCCTGGGATAGGCGGATGGAGCGGAAGGGGGCACCCGCGCGTTTACTTCTTTCATGGATCATCCGGGCGATGAGATCTTTTTCCGTTCCGGGCTCTCCCGTGATCAGGACCCGGTCTTGGTCCCTGATCTTTTCCAGCTTCTTTGCCAGCGCGATCATCTTTTCGTTCTGCCCGACCATTTCAGGGGCGGCCTTGCCCCTTTTCTTCTGGATGTCGCCGCTCTGGCTCAGGATGGCTTTTCTTCGCAGGAGCTGCTCCGAGAGCTTGAGGACATTGTTGACGTCAAAGGGCTTAACGATATAGTTGCGCGCGCCCAATTTGACCGCCTGGCTCGCTTTTTGAACGTCGTTGACGGCGGTGACCATGATGATCTCAAGCTCAGGGTCCAGGGACTTCATCTTTCCGAGAGCCTCTATGCCGTCCATGCCGGGCATGCGGATATCAAGGTAGGCAAGGTCCACTTTCTGGTCAGAGACCATCTTCAGGGCGGCTTCTCCGGAGGCCGCCTGCAGGACATGGTAGTGGTCCTCAAGGATGAGGGAGAACGACTCCCGGATCGAGAGCTCGTCGTCGACGACCAGGATCTTATGCATGGGCAAAGCGGTCCACGATGATCAGGGCCTGTTTGCGCAGCTCGGCATCGCCCATGATGCCGCGGGTGATGGTCTCGATCATGGGGCGGGCACCCTTGGCGGCGACCAGTGACGGCCCGAATTCCGCGGCCAGCGCCATCTTCACGATCTTGGTCACGGCCAGCTGGATGGTGTCATCCTTCTTGAGCTCGTTAGCCAGGCCTTTCTCAAAAAGCTCCAGTTTCTCCAGGTCTTTTTCCTCAAGCTCTTCGGAAAAATCCTTTCCCAGAATAATGGGCAGGAAATCCTTGGCCGGGGTCCATTCCCTTTTTCTTATCTGTGTTTTCATCTTATATCACCTCCGCGCTCTTATACCAGCAAGTTCATTGCCAGGCATTTAGCGCTCATTTCGCCCAATTTAGCACATAAACATGTGCAAATCAATAACAGATGCACAAGGAAATGGGCGGCGCTGGCGGGGGCGTGGTCAGTCTAGATTCAGCTTTTTTTCAAGCTGGAGCAGGGTGTTGCGGTGGATCCCGAGGAGCTTGGCGGCCTGGTTTTTCTTGCCGCCCGCCTTTTTAAGGGCGCTGCGGATGAAATCCGCCTCGAACTTCTGGACCGCCTGCTGCAGGCTGGTCTCGCCGGAATCCGGCTTGCAGGGCAGCTCGCCCCTGATCTCCGGGGGAAGGCGGTCCTTTTCAATGTAACTTCCCTTGCTCAGCACGCAGAGGCGTTCGATGAGATTCTGCAGCTCGCGGATATTGCCCGGCCATTCGTAATTTACCATCAGCTCCAGGGCGTCCTTTTTTATTCCCTTGGTGTTCTTGCCGAGCTGGCGGCTGTAGCGGTGCAGGAAATAATTGGCGAGGAGCGGGATATCTTCCCGGCGTTCCCTCAGCGGCGGCAGGTGCAGGGGGATGACGTTGAGCCGGTAAAAGAGGTCCTCCCTGAACTTGTATTTTTTGATCGCCTCGCGCAGATTGGAGTTGGTGGCGGAGATGATGCGCACATCCACGGGGGAGGGGTAGCCCGCTCCGATGCGCTCGATCTCCTTTTCCTGGATGGTGCGCAGGACCTTTGCCTGCATGGGCAGGGGCATGGACCCGATCTCGTCCAGGAACAGGGTCCCGCCGTTGGCGATCTCGAATTTCCCGATCTGGCGTTCGCTGGCGCCGGTAAAGGATCCCCGTTCATGGCCGAAGAGCTCGGACTCCAGCAGGTTCTCGGGGATGGCGGCGCAGTTGACCGCCACGAAAAGCTTGCCCTTGCGCGGGCTCCGGTTGTGGATCGCCCGGGCCACCAGCTCCTTGCCTGTGCCGGATTCTCCGCTGATGAGCACGGTGGCGTTGCTGCTCGCCACATCCTCGATGACCTTGAAGACCTCCCTCATTTCCTTGCTCTTGCCCACGATCTTCTCGAACTGGTGGTCGCTTTCGATCATGCTGCGCAGCATGATGTTCTCCTGCATCAGGGACCTTTTTTCCAGGACCTTTTCCACCTGTTCCTGGAGCGCGTCGATGTCAAAGGGCTTGGTGATGTAGTCATAGGCGCCGTGGCGGATGGCTTCCACCGCGTGCTTGACCATGATCAGTGCCGTGATCATGATGACCTCGATGGATTCGTCATGCCCCTTGATGAGCTTGAGCACTTCAATGCCGTCGATCTCGGGAAGGCGGATGTCCAGCAGCACCAGGTCCACGGGGAGCTCTTTGATGATGGAAATGGCTTCCCGGCCGGATTTGGCCAGGTGTACGTTATAGCTGTCGCGCAGGAGCATGTGCATGGAGTCGCGCATGCTCTTTTCATCATCCACCACCAGGATGTTCGCTTGTTTCAGCGTCTTTTTCTTTTTTTTCATGTTCTGGACCTCTGGTCGGCGGTCGGGATCTTGAGCTCCTTGCGGTAATGCGCTACCGTCCGCCGGTCGATCCTGGCCCCTTTTTCCTTCATGAGCCTTGTCAGCTGGCTGTCGGAAAGGGGGCCGCTCTTATCTTCCTTTTTGATGATCTCCGCCAGCAGGGCCTTGGTGCGCGCGACCGTCATGCCCTTGGGCCCCCGCGGGCACAGGAACCTTAGCGGGTAAAGCCCCTGCGGCGTCTGGACGTATTTTTCTGCCACGGTCCGGGAAATGGTCGACGGGTGCAGTCCGAATTCATCCGCCAGCTCTTTCTGGGCCAGGGGGCGCAACCAGGTCACCCCGCGGCTCAGGAAGTCTTCCTGGGTCTCAACTATTTTTCGAACGATTTTGTCCAGAGTTTCACTTCTGCGGGCAAAGTCTTCCATCATGTTTTTGGCGATCTTAAGCTTATTTCTCAGGAACTCCCTGGTCTTTTCATCGGTCTTGGGGTCATCCAGCATCTTAAGGTACTGGGCCGAGATCTTGATGACCGGGCCGTAGCGGGTCTCAAGGTTGACCAACTTGTAGCCCTGGTCCGCTTTTTCCACCGCGAAAGAAGGGATGACGTGTTTTGTCCCCGTACCAAAGGAGGAGCCGGGGTTGGGATCGAGGTTGTTCTTGATAAAGCTGGCGATCTCTTCCACGCCACTTTGGGGGAGGCCCATTTCCCGCGCGACCTTTTCGCGGTCCCCGCGTCCCAGGTCATCAAGGTGCTTTTCGACCGCCCGGACCAGGATCTCCTGGAGGGCTTCATTCTCAAAATTGTACTCGCGGACCTGGATGAGGAGGCACTCCTTGAGGTCACGCGCGCCCACCCCCTCGGGCTCAAAGGTCTGGACGATCTTGAGGGCCTTGTCCACGGTGGGGCGGGAGACCTTGAATTCGGCCATGATCCGCTCGCGCAGGCGCGGGTAATTTATGACATAGCCGAAGTCATCGATGTTCTCGATGATCCCTCTGGCGATGCCGCGGTCCCTTTCCTCCATGTCCTCCAGTTCCAGCTGGAGCAGGAGGTGTTCCTCGAGTGTTTTTTCGACCTTGCCGATGTTCTCCAGTCCCGGCATCTCTTCGAAATCCGCTTCCTTTTTGATCTTTCGGTCGGAGGTCAGGTAGCGGATGAACTCCACGTATTCATCCCGCCGCTCGACCTCCACCAAGGGGTTCTCTTCGGCCTCCTTGGTGACCCGCTCCACCAGGTCCGCGTAGGAAAGGTTGAGGACCTTGAGCATCTGGAGCATGCGGGGCGAAAGCAGGAGTTCCAGGGTCTGTTTGAGGTCTTGTTGAAGCCTGAGCTCTATCATGTTATAATTATAACACAATTGGGTTATCGCGGGGTGGAGCAGTCCGGTAGCTCGTCAGGCTCATAACCTGAAGGTCGCAGGTTCAAATCCTGCCCCCGCTACTTTTTTTGAGGTCGTGGGTTCTCCCGACGGACATCATATATAGAATGATAATGGAATCGTCGGGATCCCGCGTACCATTATTCTAAATATTATTGTTCGCGGGAAAATCCCACCCCCGCTACCACTTCATTCTCTAATATCCCCTAATATTCTGCTGGCTCAGGACTTTTCTTAGATGAGAAAGCCGTTTCTCGATTATTGCCTCAGGGATCTTGCTTTTTGACCTCGAAGCTTCTGTGCCGGGTCTATCTTGATATCCAAAGCAATTAACGTAATAAAGCTTGAATTCTTCTATGAACTCCACGGTTCTCATAAAATCATCTTGTGTCTCACCTGGGAATCCTACCAAGATATGCGTGGTGATCTTTAATTCAGGGATTTGATCCATTACGTTCCTAAAGACCTTTTTCATATCCTTTGTTTTATAGGGCCTTCTCATTTTTCCGAGTATATTATCTGAGGCAGACTGAACAGGCAATGTAATGTAATCGATCTTGTGGAAATTATCCCTGAAAAGCGGCAGTAATTCAGAATGATACCTTATTAACCACTGTATATTGAATGATTTGATTATCAGCCGGTAATCGCCCTCAAATTTAAATATTTCTTTGAAAAGTTCGACTACATTCGTATTTATATCCTGCCCATATGCGCCGGTGTCTCCGGCAGTAAGCAGAAATAATTTATGCCCTTTATCCAAGCCCGACCTGAATTCGTTAATAATCTCATCAATTGGCTTGCTTCTTAATCTGCCAGTCGCAAATTTTATGGCACAGTAGCTGCAATTCCCCGGGCACCCTTTGGCCAGCCGCAAGAAAAACAGCTCGTTATTTTTGTATTTAAAATCAGGATCTGAGCGATGCGATCTTTTAAATTTATAAACAAGATCAAGTAAAAGCCTTTGCGCGAAAATAAAACATTTTTTTGCGAATTTCCGGTCAATTTTGAGGTTGTAGATAAACCGTCTGGGCAGGCTTTTCCAGGTGAAAATGGGAAAATCCTTCAGTAGATTGGCATCATGGAAATCATTGAATTTAAATTTCGCATTGATCAGATCATCAAATTTGTGCATTTCAGTCGGGCCGATCATTGTAAAAGAGCCCAGCTTTTTTATGGCAGGGGGGTTTATTTTTGGCAAACAGCCCGTAATAACAAACCTGGCCTTTTTGTGCAGGCGCGAAAAATGTTCTATGGCCTCAACGGAGCGATCTTCTTGTCTTTGATCATTAGCGCACGTGCTTATAATTACCAGATCCGCGTTCTTGAGCGTCTTGGCATATGAAAATCCATTAGCGATCAAGTAATTATAGGCGGTCTGATCATCTATTTTTCTTCTTTTGCATCCCAAGCCTATAATGTAAAAATTTTTCATATTTGCAGATTAATTTTAACATAGCCATGCCTTAAAGCCAAGTCATGCTTGCTTTCATGCTGTGGATTAGGTAAAATAACCCAAGAATCAAATTAAGATCATTTAAGTTGATCTTTTGGGAGGGAAACAAATGAAAAAGAGATATGTGTTCATGGCTTGGGTCGCGTTTTTGGGTTTATTGATCGTTGCCGGGTGTACGACTGCTACCTCTACTAGTACCACGACCACCAGCACTACTACTACAACACACGGGGGAACCACCTCTATTATGGTTGGGAGTTGGAGCGGCTATTGGTATGACACGATCTTTGATGTGGGCGGGCCGATGAGCGCTACCATTAACCAGAACAGCTCCAGTCTGGAGGCCACTGGTAGCATTAACCTGTCGTCGATCGGTTACACCTTCGGGGTCGAGACCGGCTCAGCTGAGGGCACGGTCGGCACCATGGGTGCCACGGCCACTTTTAGCTTTAGTTCGGCCATCGTGGGTAATGGCGCTGGTACGATCAACGGCACAGACATCACCGGCGCAGGCACGGTGACCGGGCCCTTTGGTACCTTCACCTTTAGCGGGACCATTGATGCCAGCGGCGATGTGATCAGGGGAGAATTTGATTTCACCTCCGGCGGGCTTGGTACAGCTGAAGTCCACAGGCTCTAAGCTTGTAATGAAAAAAGGCCTGCTTCGCAGCGCAACCGCGCTGGCCCTAGACCTTGTCTTTGCGCTTTTCCTGTGCTATCTGCTCCACTGGTTCGTCGGCTTCTATTTTGCCAAGCGCGCTTTTATCACCCTGCGCGCCGGCCAGCCGGGAACTATCTGGAAAGGTGTTATCCCCTGGTTCCTGTCGCTGATCGGCCCCTATTTTTATACGCTTCCTTTGTCGTTCTTCTTGATCTATCTGCCTGAGGCGGTCTGGGGGTGGTCGATCGGTAAGCTGCTCATGGGGCTGAGGATCACAGGCAGAGCCAAAGACCGCTGGCTGCGGTTTATTGTTAAAACCAGCGGGTTTTGGGGAATTACGTTGGCTTTTGTTCTTGGAAGTTGGCAGGTTCTGGCCTTTATGCTGGGGATTGGGGTCGTTGTTCCGCTTTTAGGTCTGTCTGACCGGATAGCTGGCACAGCTGTTGTGAGGGGTTAATGATCCTGCCAAAAAAACATTATCAAATTCCGGTAAAACCAAGTTGTCTTCAGTCCCCCTTGGGGACCAGCGTGCGTGCCGCCGGTAATGACGGCATTGAAAGCTTCCTCTGAAGTATAGCCTCTTTCTTCGATCAGGTAGCGGGCAATGACCGCGCCGGTTCGGTCCGCTCCCCATTTGCAATGGATGTAGACCGGCTTTTCCATGGCTTCTTTTATGCTTTTCCATTCTTCATCGTTCGGGACCTTAAAAGCATGCATGGGGATATGAAGCCTTTCCATTTCCGCCTCTTCCAGTAAACGGTGGTAGCGTTTTTGGATGCGGCTGGTGTTCTCCAGGTCAATGACTTTTTCAACCCCCTGATATTTCAAGTATCCCAGGATCTCCAGGACTTCCTCATCGCTGTTTCCAAAAGAGGTTATGGGATTAAGGGGATGTCCTCCCGCGTGGATGTGTCCGTTGATGATCCGGTAATTGTAGGGCAGGGGGCCGGTCCCCCAGACCTCGGCGGTCTGAAAAGTGGTAACAACAGAGGTCGTGGCCCAGGCAATGACCCCGGAATAAATCATTATGGCTGCAAATAATAATGATCTGCGAAGCATAACTGCTTTGATTTTAACATATTGCCAGGAACCGGGGAATCGGTTATAATGGTCGTTCCTCGTTGGATCAAAATTAAAAATTGGATAACAAGGGGTAGCTGTAATGAAAAAAGAATATTTGAAGCTAAAAGAAAAATGCGGAGATAATAACTATAAAAAGCTTGAGGCGCTGAAGAATCCCGCCTTGCTCGATTTTGTGGCCAAGTATGTTGAGCATTGCGACCCTGCTTCTGTTTTTGTGCGCACGGATTCGGTTGAGGACGCGCAGTACGTAAGGAACCAGGCGATCAAGAATGGTGAAGAACATAAGCTGGCGATGGAAGGCCATACCTATCATTTTGATAGCATCCATGACCAGGCCCGGGACAAGGCCAACACTAAATACCTCCTGCCCAAGGGCGTCGACCTCGGAGCCAACATTAATTCGACCGATAAGGAAAGCGGCCTTGCCGAGGTCATGGGATTTTTGAAGAACAGCATGCAGGGCAAGGAGATGTATGTGGCCTTTTTCTGTTTGGGGCCGACCGGCTCGGAATTCGCCATCCCTGCGGTCCAGATCACGGATTCAAGCTATGTTACTCATTCCGAGGACATTCTTTATCGCAGCGGTTACGAAGAGTTCAAAAAGCACAGCTCGGAAGATTTCTTTAAGTATGTCCATAGCGCGGGCGAGCTGGAGAACGGGGTGAGCAAGAACGTTGACAGGCGCCGGGTCTATATCGATCTGGAGGAGAACATCGTTTACAGCACCAATACTCAATATGCCGGGAATACGGTCGGCCTTAAAAAGCTTTCCCTGCGCCTGGCTATCCAGAAATCCTCGCGCGAGGGCTGGCTGGCAGAGCACATGTTCCTGATGGGCGTGCACGGCCCCAACAAAAGGGCGACCTATTTCAGCGGGGCTTTTCCCAGTGCCTGCGGCAAGACCTCGACCTCAATGATCAGGGGCGAGACGATCGTCGGGGATGATATAGCTTATCTCAGGAATAGGAAAGGCAAGCTCTTTGCGGCCAATGTTGAACGCGGCATCTTTGGCATCATCCGTGATGTTAATGCGAAAGATGATCCATTGATCTGGGACGCCCTGGTCAAGCCGGGCGAGGTCATCTTTTCCAACGTTTTGATCACTGAGGGCGGCATTTCCCGCTGGCTGGCTGATGGCAGGGAGGAGCCGACCAAGGGGGTCAATTTCTCCGGCGAATGGTTACCCGGCAAAAAGGACGCCAAGGGAAATGAGATCAAGTATTCCCATCCCAATGCCAGGTACACGCTCAGGATCGATGCCCTGGATAACCAGGACCCGAAAATGGACGATCCCCAAGGTGTGGAGGTCGGCGGCATCATATATGGCGGACGCGATTCCGATACCTGGGTGCCGGTCAAGCAGGCCTTCGATTGGAACCACGGGGTTCTGACCATGGGCGCAATGCTGGAATCAGAGACCACGGCCGCGACCCTGGGCCAGGCCGGCGTGCGCAAGTTCAACATTATGTCCAACCTGGATTTCGTGGCCATCCCGCTGGCTGATTACATCAATAATTACTTGGACTTCGGCAAGAAGCTCAAGAAGGCGCCGCCGATCTTCGCGGTCAACTACTTTCTCAAGGACAAAGGAGGCAAGTTCATCAGCGAAAAGGATGATAAGAACGTCTGGGTCAAGTGGATGGAGCTCAGGGTGCATGGGGATGTGGAGGTCATTGGGACACCGGTCGGGCATTTTCCAAAATATTCTGACCTCAAGCGCCTGTTCAAGGAAGTGCTCAACAAGGAGTATTCTGAGGCGACATACAAGGCCCATTTTACCCTCAGGATTCCGGAAAACCTGGCCAAGATCGAGCGGATAAGGGAGATCTATAACAAGGTGCCAAACGCCCCCAAGGCGGTCTTCAAAGCCCTGGATGATCAGAAAAAAAGGCTGGAGGATGTCCAAAAAAGGCTTGGGGACCATGTTTCACCCGAGGCGCTTCTTTGATTTGGTCCATTAGTCTGCTATAATATACCTGTATGAAGATCACTTCCCAGAAGCGTGAAGGCAACCGCGTTGTTATCGAGGTCGAGGAGCAATATTCTGAGTTCGAGAAGGCCCTTGACCAGGCCCTGACCCAGGCCGGCCGAGAGATCAAGCTCCCCGGGTTCCGCCATGGGAAAGCCCCCAAGGACCTGGTGGAAAGAGCGGTCAGCCGTGAGGTGCTGGAGGCCCGCGCCGCCCAGGGACTGGTCGCCGATCTATACCCCCGCGTCCTGGAGGAGGCGAAGACCGACCCCGTCGATTATCCCAAGGTTGAGATCCTTGAGCAGGAAAAGGGCAAGCCTTTTGTCTTCAAGGTCTCCGTGGACGTCTATCCCCTGGTCAAACTGGGCAAATACAAGGGGCTTAAGGTGGATAAGATCAACGCTGAAATATCGGGCGCGGATGTGGAGCGGATCCTCGGGAACCTGCAGGAGCGCCTGGCCGCGGCCGGGCCGGACGGCAAGAAAGAATTGATGCCCCTGGATGACGAATTCGCCAAAAAGGTCAGCCAGCATCAGACCCTGGCCGAGCTCAAGGATGAGGTCCAGGGCGCGATGCAGAGGGAGCGCACGGCAGAGGCCGAGGCGGATGTCAGGAACAAATTGATCTCCGCTGTGTCGTCGGAGGCCCAGGTGGATATCCCGCCGGGCATGATCGACCGGGAGGTTGAGATCATGCTGGATGAGCTGCGCGGCTCCCTGGCGCAGAGCGCGCTTACCCTGGAGGATTACCTCAAGGGCATCAAGAAAGAGGAAAAGGCCCTGCGCGATGAATTGCGCAAGTCGGCCGAGATCCGGGTGAAGGGCAAGGTCGTGCTCCGGGAGGTGGCCGAGGCCGAAAAAATGAAGATCTCCGGGGAAGAAATGACAGAGGAGATCAAGCGCCTGGCCGCGGAGGCCGGCAAGAGCGCGGAGGAGCTGGAAAAAGGCCTGGACAATGTTGCCAGACGTTTCATCGAGGACTACATGCTGCGCCGCAAAGCGCTTGATCTTTTGATAGAAAAAGCGAAGATCAAAACCTTGGAAAGATCAGAGAAGGAGGAAAAAAAATCATGATAGAAAAAGCACAGTTGATCCCGATGGTGGTCGAGCAATCCGCCCGGGGAGAAAGAGCGTATGACATCTATTCGCGGCTGCTTAAGGAAAGGATAATCTTCGTGGGGATGCCGATCGACGATGCCGAGGCCAACACCATTATCGCCCAGCTCCTGTTCCTGCAGGCGGAGGACCAGGCCAAGGACATATTCATGTACATAAACTCGCCGGGGGGGGTGGTCACGGCGGGGCTGGCGATCTATGACACCATACAGTATATCAAGACCCCGGTCTCGACCATCTGCATCGGACAGGCGGCGAGCCTGGGTGCTCTGCTCCTGGCGGCCGGGGAAAAGGGCAAGCGTTACGCCCTTCCCAATGCCCGCATCATGATCCACCAGCCGCTGGGCGGGGCGCAGGGCCAGGCCACGGATGTTGAGATCCAGACCAAGGAGATCATGCGGATCAAGAAGCTGTTGAACGAGATGCTGGCCAAGCACACCGGCCAGTCCCTGGCCAAGATCGAAAAGGACACGGACCGTGATTTCTACATGGGCGCGGATGACGCGGTCAAGTACGGCCTGGTGGACGAGGTCATTGCCTCGGTCAAGAGCGGATCGCCTGCCACCGGCAAGAAGTCAAAATAATCTATGGCCGATCCGGTCAAAAAATCCGACAGGAATAAGCCCGAAAAGCCCTCGGAGTGGAAAGAAGAGCTCCCCCTCATACCGCTGCGCAATATCGTCGTGTTCCCGCAGATGATCGTGCCTCTTTTTATCGGCCGCAGTCCCTCGCTCAAGGCGCTGGAAGATACCATGGAGAAGGAGCGGATGATCGTTTTCGCTTCCCAGAAGAGCGAGGAGGTCGAGGAGCCGTCCCCCAAGGACATCTGCCGGATCGGGACCCTGGCGGAGATCGTGCAGATGCTCCCCTTGCCGGACGGGACCAACAAGATCCTGGTGGAGGGCATCTGCCGGGTCCGGATCGATAAATTTGTCCAGGAGAGCCCCTACTATCGGGCCGGGATCTCGCGCGTGCCCGAACCCGAGGAGATCTCGGTGGAGGAGGAGGCGCTGGTCCGGAACATCATCAAGCAGTTCGAGGAATATGTAAAGCTCAACCGGCGCATCCCTTCCGAGACCCTGATGTCCATCGTCAACGTGGACAACCCGGGAAGGCTGGCGGACCTGGTCGCTTCCTACCTTTCCCTGAAAGTGGACGAGAAGCAGGCGATCCTGGAGGCGGTGGTGGTGGAGAAGCGCCTGAAAAAACTTTCCGATATCCTGGAAAAGGAGATCGAGGTCCTGGGGGTCGAGAAGAAACTGCAGGGGAAGGTGCGCAAGCAGATCGAAAAAGTACAGAAGGAGTATTACCTGAAAGAAAAACTGCGCGCCATCCAGGAGGAGCTGGGGGACGAGGACGAGTTCGCCCAGCCCGAGCTGGCTGAATACAAGAAGAAGATCGAAGCGGCCAAGCTTCCGCCGGAGGTCAAGGAAAAGGCCAAGAAAGAGCTGGAGCGGCTGGGCCAGATGCCCCCCATGGTGGCGGAGGCCACCGTGGTGCGCACCTACCTTGACTGGTTGGTGGAGCTGCCCTGGAAAAAAAGGACCAAGAGCAAGCTGGATATTTCGGAGGTCGAAAAGATATTGAATGACGACCATCATGGCCTGGAAAAGGTCAAGGAGCGCATCCTTGAGTATTTTGCGGTCCTGCAGCTGACGGGGAAGATGGGTGGGACCATCCTCTGCCTGGTCGGGCCGCCGGGGGTCGGAAAAACTTCGGTGGCGCGTTCCATTGCCCGGGCCATGGGAAGGAAGTTCACCCGGGTGGCGCTGGGCGGAGTGCGGGACGAGGCGGAGATCCGCGGCCATCGCCGCACTTACGTGGGATCGATGCCCGGCCGCATCATCCAGTCCATTCACAAGGCGGGTGTTAACAACCCGGTCTTCCTGCTGGACGAGGTGGATAAGATGGGCGCGGATTTCAGGGGGGACCCTTCCGCGGCGCTGCTTGAAGTGCTGGACCCGGAGATGAACAAGGAGTTCTCGGACCATTATCTGGAGCTGGCCTTTGATCTTTCGGACGTCTTCTTCATCACCACCGCCAATACCCGCGAGCCCATCCCACGGCCGCTGCAGGACAGGATGGAGGTCATCCAGATGTCCGGCTACACCGAAGAGGAGAAAATGGGTATCTGCAAGGGATATCTCATTCCGCGGGAGCTGGAAAAGCACGGCCTTAAGAAGGGCCAGGTGGAGTTCGCGGACACGGCCCTGCTCAGCATCATCCGTGAATACAGCAAGGAGGCCGGGGTCCGCAACCTGGAAAGGGAGATAGCGACCGTTCTGCGCAAGATCGCGACCAAGATCGTCAGGGAGGAAGCGGAGAAGAAGACCCTCGTGAAAAAAGAAGACCTGGCCGAATATCTGGGGGCCGCCAAATATCGTTTCGGGATGGCCGAAGAAAAGGACCAGGTGGGGACCGCCACCGGCCTGGTCTGGACCGAGGTGGGGGGGGACACCACCCCGGTGGAGGTTACGGTCATGCACGGCCGGGGAAATTTTACCCTGACCGGGATGATGGGGGATGTGATGCAGGAATCCGCCAAGGCGGCCATGAGCTATATCCGCTCCCGCTCCAGGGAACTGGGGCTGGAAGAGAATTTCTACCGCAAGATCGACGTGCACGTGCATGTGCCGGAGGGCGCGGTCCCCAAGGACGGCCCGTCCGCCGGCATCACCATCGCTACCGCGCTGACCTCCGCCCTGATCAGGGTCCCGGTCAGGCGCGATGTGGCCATGACCGGCGAGATCACCCTGCGCGGCAGGGTCCTGCCCATCGGCGGGTTAAAGGAGAAACTGCTGGCGGCTAGACGCGCCGGGATCAAAAATGTTATCATTCCCCGTGAGAATAAGAAGGACCTGGATGAGATCAAGAAAGAGCTTCCGGAAGACCTCAACCTTTCTTTTGTTAAGGAGATGGACGAGGTCCTGAAGATAGCGCTGGCCGAAGACGTCGGTTCAAAGGACAGGCTGGACGGCAAAGACAAGGGCAGGAAGCCGCAGCGCTACCAGCCCGGGTCCGAGCCGCCGCCGATGTATGCGTAGCGCCCCGGTCCGGTCGGGGCCAAGGAGGATGTTGATCATGAGGAAAATGATCGCGCTGGGTTGTGTGCTGTTGCTGGTCGGCCTGCTGGCCGGGTGCGGGGAGAGGACGGAAAGTTCCAGGTACTATTATTCGCCGGGCTGGACCCGGGACGGCAAGATCATAATGATCGGTGCCACCCAGACCGTGAACAAGGATATCCTGGGCGGGCAGCTGGGGTCCTCTTACGCCGAATATGTCCTGACCATATTTCCCTCTGGTACCGGGGAATCCGCCGCCCTCTTTGATGTTTCCGGGGCGCCGCCCTACGCCATGACCTGTTCTCCCACCCGGGACTACGTGGGATACCTGGATGAACTGCGCAGCGGCGAGTTCGGCAAGGTCGTGATCCGCAGCCTTTCCGCCGAGGCCCACACGGGATTGAGTGAGATACAGCTCACCTTTTACCCCAAGATCAAGTCCTTTGACTGGTCCAATGACGGCGACCGGATCGTTTACTGCACCACCGCCGAGGTCCGGGTGCGCAACTGGAACGACTTTACCGGCGCCACTGACCAGCTGGTGGTGGCGGAGTCTGGGCTGGAGTTCGTGAGCTGGAAGAACGGGGGCCGGATCGCCTTTGTTTACACTTCGGGCGGAAGCAAACGCCTGGCCCTGATCTATCCTGACGGTAGCGGCCGCACCAATCTGGCGGCGGGGCTGACCGTTGAATACCCGCAGATATCTTCCGCCAACACCAACGAGGTCTTCGGGGTCGCCGGTCCCAGCCTGGTGAAGGTCGATGTTAACGCCGCCACCTCCACCGAGGTCATGGCCGCCTTTGCCGGCCAGCTGCCGCGGCTCTCTCCGGACGCTTCCCTGGTGACCTATGACAAGGCCGCGCAAGATAGCGGGGTCTATATCTGCCGCGTTGCCACCGGCACCGAAGAAGTGGTCAAGCGTTAAGCGCGTCCAGCATCGCCTGGGCTTTGTGCAGGGTTTCCTGATATTCCCTCTCGGGGATCGAATCCGCCACGATCCCCGCGCCCACCTGGATATAGGCTTTTGAATCCTTCAGGATGATGGTGCGGATGACGATGTTCATATCCATGCTTTGTTTCAAGGGGTCGACATAACCAAGGCTGCCGGTGTAAATGCCGCGTTTGACCGGCTCCAGCTCCTCGATTATTTCCATGGAACGCACTTTGGGGCAGCCGGTGATCGTGCCTCCGGGGAACATGGCGCAGAGAAGGTCGAACCAGTTCTTGTCCTTCCTTAATCGCCCCCTGACATTTGAAACAATGTGCATCACATGCGAATAACGCTCCACCATCATTTTTTCGTTCACCTCGACCGAGTTGTATCGGCAGACCCTGCCCAGGTCGTTCCTTTCCAGATCGACGAGCATGATATGCTCGGCCCTTTCTTTTTCATTGAGGATGAGGTCTTCTTCCCTGGACCAGATCGGCCGGGTGCCGGCGATGGGCCGCGTGTTGGCAACGCCGTTCTCCAGCTTGATGAGGCGCTCGGGGGAGGAGCTGATGATCTTGAGGTCGCCCAGGTCAAAGTAGGAAGCGAAGGGGGAGGGGTTGATCGTCCTCAGCCGTTGATAGAGCTCCAGGGCATCACCTTTGAAATCAGCTTCCAGCCGTTGCGACAGGTTGGCCTGGTAAATATCTCCGGCGGCGATGTGTTCTTTGGCGCGGCGGACGATGCTTTCGAATTCGCCTTGCTTGAAGTTGGAAGTCAGGTTTTGGGAATGGATGCCGGTATGGAAGTTGGATGCGGAAGTTGGATGTTTGGCCGGCCCGGCTTCTTCCTTCTTTTTTCCGGCTTCAATACCGGTTTCCAAACCTTTATCCATGCTTCTAACTTCAGCAGGGATGATAAAGAGGAAATCAGGAGTATCCAGGTCTTTCCTGGACCGATCCGGCAGTTTTTCAATGAACCGGCCGCAGTCATAGGAGAGAAAGCCATAAGCCGGCTCAGTGATGGCTGTGGGAAGATCAGCAAAGGCGGTGTTGGCAGAGCTGATGATCTGCTTGGGCTTGCCTCCGACTATGCGCTTGTCTTCAAAATCCAGGATAAAATCGCCGTACATAAAAAAGCCACCCGTGGTCTGGGTGGCCTCAACGCCTATGGCATGACCTTGGCGTTAATGATACCTTAATCGGGCTAAGCTGGCAACCGGCGGTGGATCAGGGGCAGGTCTTGGCGCCGTTCACATCATCAACAATGGTGTTCGTGGTCAGGGGCACCGCGTTGAGAGTGATGCGCCACTGGAAGTATCTCCCGGTAAGGCTGCCGGTCAATGTGGCCGGGTTTGCCGTCATTTCAGAAGACCAGGAGGCGGAAGAAAGGGCGGAAACAGTGTTGGCGGCCCGGGCCGCGATCGAGACCTGGCCGGCTGAAGTCGAGGGATTCCAGTCCAGGGTCGCGCCGTTCCAGTTGAAATCGGTGGTGCCGGTGTCTTCTTCGGCGCTGACATAGGTGCCGGGCGTAACAAAGGGGATCTTATTGCCGAGATTATAATAATAAACGTAGTCAATATCCGCTGAGGCATCCGGGGCAGCCGCGGTATCGCCGAACCTGACGAGATTGTTGCTCGTCCCGGATAAAGACATCCCTGTCCCGCTCATCAGGAGAGAACCGTCTTTATATAGCATGTAATCATTACCCTGGAACTCCAAGCGATAAACGTGATAGCCAGTGGTGGTTGTACTTACGCAGGAGGCAGAGTTCAATGGTTCGCAGACCTGGCCGCTGTGGTAGAAGGTAAAGGCTAGTTGCCGGGTGCCGTCCGCAGCCCAAAGCGTGAAGCCGCTGTTGGAAGGAGTGCTGGCGTTATCCTCTCCGGTCATTGCCAGGCGTGTCTCAACGACCGAGCCTGTTGCATTATTAAACGTTGTTGTTATTTCATAATAACCCTGACCATCTGACCCAAGCGTGCTGACCGAGAGGATGCCGCCGGCCACAGAGGGATTCGGGCTGCCATTCTCTGTGTAGCCGCTGGCGGTAGGAAGGCCGGTTGCCTCGTACTGGTGTGTCCAGACACTGTAGTCTTCGTCCAGCATGATGCTGCCGGAATCAACGATAATATTGCTGTCCGGTGTGCCAGCGGTAAATAAGGTGTCAGTAAAGGAATAGGGGACACAGGCTTCCTCAGTGGTAAAGCTGAAGACCTCGGTGCTGGGGGTTTCATTAAAGCAGTCATCAACAGCGATCACCCGCCAGTAATAGGTCGTATCATTGTTGAGCTGCTCGGCCGCAAGGAGGGTGTATTCACTATTGGTCAATCCGGTAAAGGTGGTCGGAGAAGGAAAAGTGTTGGAAGTATCGACCTCCAGCCGGTATTCGACCACATCGCCGACATCCAGGTCGGTCGAGTCCGCCCAGTCAAAACTCGGGGTGATGCTGATATCCGAACTGCCATCGGAGGGGGAGGTCAGGCTGAATGCCCCGGGAGGGG
>Ga0209536_100003757_pt1 | contig 24224 bp, 22 predicted proteins | sample DeeMarSeWOR28_12_FD_187461 | JGI IMG/M metagenome (GOLD analysis project Ga0209536, IMG submission 187461) | Marine sediment microbial communities from White Oak River estuary, North Carolina - WOR-2-8_12 (SPAdes) (version 2) | ecosystem: Environmental > Aquatic > Marine > Intertidal zone >...
CGGACAGAGCCAAGAAGCACAACGAGCATCAAAATGTTCAGGAAACCATGCTTGGGTTGCTCGGGTACTCAAAAGCAAATCCTGCTCCTTCAGAACTGAAGCTTTATTCCATTTATCGTTATATTATTGAGGAAGGTGAGGAGAAGTACCTGGGATACATGACGCCCCTGGAGAGAGGGAATGAGGAAGGCTATGCACTATTGCTCATCACCCTGGACGGAAAATTCGTAAACAAATACAGACTGGACATCTCACCCCAGGAAGCTTTGGAAGAACCCGACCGGGCAAAGGCGTTGGAAGCTATACTGAAACCTTCCATGGGGTTTAGTTACGCGGACGCTACGATCATCGCCAAGCTCGGGCAAAAACGCCTCGCTTATCTGCTCCCCGGTGCATTTCCAGGTTACAAGACGTTCATCAATGTCATGTTGGCTTTGGATCCCTCCTATAAAATCCTTGGTCTCGAGATTATGGAGCATGAAGAAGACCCAGGGCTAGGTGCAGAAATCGAAGAGGAATACTTTAAGAACCAGTTCAGTGGGAAAACGTTCAATAAAGTAAAAGAGCTTGAGGTCACTCGCGAACCCCTCCCAGAGGAGTACAGGAGGTATTTGGAAAAGAAGAAATGGGATAAGGGCGTCTTTAGCGAAGAAGAGATAGCGAGTATCCGGAGCAAATACCAAGATCAAGACATTTATGCGCTAACCGGGGCAACCATTTCCAGTGAAGCGGTCACCAATGGTGTGAGGGGCATTATAAAGAGATTCGCGTATCGCGTCGGAATATTGGATAGAGTAATTAAGGATCAAAACATCCCGGTTGCCTTTTAGGATGGTTGAGTGGTTGAGTGGATGTGCTTAGAAGCTATGATTTAAGAATTCATATTAACTTTTGACATGTTTATTAATTGATACAGGTTAAAAAGTGATGCCGGATTCCGGGCACCGGATACCGGATGAAAAGGAATTCTCTTTTATTTTATCCGGCATCAGGCATCTGGTATCGGGTATCAGTTCCAGGCAAGCAATGTGATGTTTGGTCCATCAACTCAGCTGTTAGAGGCAAAGCTTCGCTCAGAGGAGAGATAGAGTGCCGGTCAAAAAGAAAACGAATGCCCAATTGTTCTTTAACGGCATTTTGACTGAAAATCCCATTTTCAGATTGGCCCTTTCCATGTGTCCGGCCGTGGGTATCACCACCACGGTGATGAATGGCCTCATGCTGGGGATCGCAGTCCTCTTCGTGCAGGTCTTCTCCAGCTGTACCATCGCGGCTATCAAGAACTACATTCATCCGCGCATTCGGATTCCCACATACACGCTGACCATTGCCACCTGGGTTACGGTCATCGATCTGGTATTGGCCGCTTATGTGCCTGGAGCCTACAAGGCGATGGGCATCTTTGTGAAGTTGATTGTCGCGTTTGCCATCATCACTATGCGTTTAGAGATGTTTGCGGCCAAAAATCCGATCATCCCTTCCTTCTGGGATGCCGTGGGGATGGGTTTCGGGTTCCTTTTAGGGATGATGACCCTGGGCTTTGTTCGAGAACTCTTAGGGTCAGGCACCCTGTTTGGCTATGATGTCCTAGGGGTGCGCCCTCTGCTCTTCTTTGTCCTGCCGGCAGCGGGATTCTTCTGTGTGGGTTTTATGATGGCCCTGTTCAATTACGTGGAACTGGTCTTCAACAGGATGAAACAGAAAAAGGGCTCGGCATGATGAAAGAATCCAGAATATATCGCTGGCTTTTACTAGCTCTTCTCTTTTGGGGGCTTCTTCTGTCCGGCTGCGCCACAGAGCATCGTTTTATCAAGAAGATCACCTTCAAAGGGTCCAACAGTATTTTTATCATCTTTGCTGGACCCGTTGATGAGGCTTGGGCCAAGGAAATGGGCAATTATGCCGTCTATGAAAAGCCGGACCCAGACATTCTCCTAACCATCACTAATATCATCGTCAGTCCTGATAGGATGAGCGTGACATTGCTCTTTGACGGCGAACTCAACCAGCTGCAGCCCCACATCGTAACCATCAAAGAGATCATGTCCGAAGGAAAATCTCAAGGGACCGGCGTGGTGACGGCAAAAAAGCTCTATTTTGGATATCTGCTATCTATCCTGATTGGAGCCATGATCATCAAGAACTTCGTTTTTACTAAGTACCTGGGACTCTGTGTGTTCTTCGGTACATCTCAGAAAAAATCGACGGCCATCGGCATGGGCGTCACTTTTACCATCGTTGCCGTCTTCAGTGCCATGATGTCCTGGTTCCTCTATCAATACGTCTTGAAACCTTATCGACTCGATTTTTTACAGATCGTTGTCTTTATTGGCCTGGTCTCCCTTTCGGTCCAGGCAGTGGACACCATTTTGAGAAAACTCAATCCCCTTCTTTTTAAGGCCTTTGGTGTGTTTCTGGTTCTGGTCATTGCTAACTGCATTATCTTGGCAGTCCCATTGATCCTGGCAGGCAATGAGTACAATGCATGGGAGAGCCTGATGCTCGCCCTGGGGGCTGGTGTGGGATTTCTCATTGCGCTCTTTCTTATGTCCTCGGTACGTGAGAAGTTGGAACTGGCGAACGTTCCGCCCACATACAGGGGACTGCCCATTGCGTTTATCGTGGCAGGGTTGTTCGCTCTGGCCTTTATGGGCTTTTCAGGGATGTCTATTTTTTAGTTTTAAAAGTGCCTAAATTGATCTAAAGTGACTAAACTGCCTAAAGTAAAAGATTTAATTCCGCTTAGGCATTTTGATACGAACGCACCAATTGAAATGTCATTGCGATGAGAGGGATTCCTCGCCCGTCATTGCGAGCCCCCATAGAGTCGGGGGCGAAGCAATCTCATCCTTTGTGGGCGTGTTTTCTTAAAGAGTAACTAGCTCGGAACAGGCTCCGCAATCTCGCAAGAAAGGATGAGATCGCCACGCGCCTCCCGCCTCCGCAGGAGTCGCTCGCGATGACATGTGTAACGAAATTGAATGCTCTTTTATCCGTACAACTTTAGCTCACTTTAGGCACTTAAAAACTGGTTTTACATGGATCCATTACTGATAAAATTGGCCATTGGGGGTCTCGCCGTGCTGGGTGCTATAGGCCTGCTCTTTGGGATAGGCTTGGCCCTGGCCGCCCACAAATTTGCAGTAGAGATTAACCCCAAGATAGAGGAAGTCAAGGAGATCCTGGCTGGCGCCCAGTGAGGGGGTTGTGGCTACGCTGGATGCGAAGCCTATGCCGAAGCAGTGGTGAACGAACCCAATGTTTCGCCCAGTCTCTGTTTTCCTGGTAAATCTGAAGTGGCAGAGGAGGTGGCCGAGATAACGGGCAAGAAAATGGCGGCCGTTGCCGATCTTGTCTCTGCTGTTCGATGCTCTCGCGTAGAGGGGAAAGTCCAGAAAAAATACGCCTATGTGGGACATGGTTCCTGCACAGGGGCGAATCTGGCCTTTGGCGGTCCCATGGGGTGTGCATATGCCTGTGTGGGCCTAGGCGAGTGTTCTGACGCTTGCCCCTTCGATGCCATCACCATGGTGGATGACTTCCCTGTGGTGGATCCTGTGGCCTGTGTGGGCTGCGGTACCTGTGTACGCACCTGCCCGAAAAAAATTATTGAGCTCATCCCTCGAGACGCCCGGGTTTGGGTCCCTTGCAGCACCCAGGATCCGGGGAAAAAGGTGAAGGGACTGTGCGAAGTTGGGTGTATTGCCTGTAAAATGTGCGTCAAGGTCTGCCCTGCAAAGGCCGTTAGCATGAAAGGGAATGTGGTGGTCATTGATCAGAAGAAGTGCATTGAATATGGGCCGGAGTGCGAGGAGATATGTGTGGAGAAATGCCCACGCAATATCTTTAGATACTATCGCCACAGCAAAGCGGAGGAAAGCAGGGTAGCTGCGGGGTAGAAAAAGGGCAACACTTGGGCTAACCGGCATTCTCTGGAGGGACCAAAAAATTTGCACACTGCCCTTAAGGATGGCGCACAAAGTCCGACAGCTCTGATGGCGATGTTTGACACCTTTGAACTTGGCTTGGTCAGTATATGGACGGCATGTGTGCGCAGGCGTCAGGGCAAGGGAACCCATGGAAGAAACCCTGCACAGAAGGCCTGGTTTTTGGTCCCTTCAGAGAACCCCGCTCAGCCCATCGACCGTTTTTGCGTGGCTGTTTCAAAGGGGTGAAAAACACCTCGAAGGGTTTTGTTAATCGTTATTAGTGGAAAGAACAACTTGTAAGAATAAATACCGATTGAGTATCTTCACTCAATTGTGGTCTGAGAATCTTAAAGCGGAGGAACAAAATGGAAGATAGACGCATTGATCGAAGGTCCTTTATGAAGCTCTCGGGTCTGCTGGGTCTGGGTGTGGCATCGGCTGGTCTCATTCCCATCACCGCAGAGGCTGTGAAGTTCAACAAGAAGATGCACAAAGTCTCTAAGACCCGTCTGGCCATGGGCACGTTTGTCAGCATGACCCTCATACACTCTTCTCGAGATGAGGCTGAAGAGATGATGGGGCTGGCCTTCGAAGAGATGGATAGGTTGTCTGCGCTGATGAATCGTTATGACGAGAGGACGGCTGTTGGAGAACTCAACCGGGAAGGACATCTAAATGACATCCCCGCCGAAGTGGCGGAGGTGGTTTCAAGGGCCCTCTATTACTATCGCCGCAGCCAGGGGAGCTTTGACATCACGGTGAAGCCCATCATTGATCTCTTTAAAGAAAAGACGGTTGAAGATGAGAAGGCCCTCCCCACTGAGGAGGAACTTAGAAAGGCCCTTGAATTTGTGGATTCAAACAATATCGAACTCCAGGGACAGGCCATTACCTTTAAGAAACACGGAATGGGAATCACCCTGGATGGCATTGCCAAAGGCTATATCGTGGATAAGGCCTCAGGCCTGTTGGCTGCTCATAACATAAAGAATCACTTAATTAATGCGGGGGGAGATATCCGAACCATGGGAGCCAGGGCGGACAAGAAACCCTGGACCGTGGCGATTCAGGACCCCTCAAAGCGAAGGAACTATCCAGATATTGTCCATATGAACACTGGAGCCATAGCCACGTCTGGGAACTATGAGATCTATTTTGATCGAGAAAAGATGTTTCATCACATCGTGGATCCCCGAACCGGGATCTCCCCGAAAATGAGCACCAGTGTCTCCGTGATTGCCCCGACAACCATGGACGCGGACGCCCTTGCAACGGGTGTCTTTGTGATGAATCCTGTTAAAGGGACGGAGTTTATTAATTCTCTCGGGCAGTGTGAGAGTCTGGTTGTTGCGGAGGATGGCACTCAACTGAAATCGAGGGACTGGAAAAGCGCGGCCAAATGATGCGCTCCATTTGATCAAGTAGGCCTGAGAATGTTTTGGGGTTAAGGGCAGAGAGCGCGATACCCTTCCACTTGCTGGATAAAGCGACGGCCTCTCTACGAGTGAGGCGGTCGCTTTTATTTAGGACCAAGAGCGTGGGAATCATTTTCAAGTCCAACCTTGCCAAAACACCTTCCACAGCCGTGATCTGGTCTTCCGCCCGAGGGCTGCTTGCATCCACCACATGGAGCAAGAGATCTGCATCGTGAAGCTCTTCCAAGGTTGCGGCAAAGGCCTTCATCAGATCCTCGGGCAGGTCCCTGATAAATCCCACAGTATCCGTAATGATCACCTCCCGCTCACGCGGAAAGCGTAGCCGACGACTGCTCGGATCCAGGGTCTCGAAAAGGCGATTCTGCACCGCTACCCTGCTCTGCGTCAGGGCATTCAAAAGGGTGGATTTGCCTGCATTGGTGTAGCCCACGATGGAGATGACAGGCAGCCCGCGGGCATTTCGAAGCCTGCGGCGATCCTCGCGTTGTTGTTTTATAGCTTTCAACTCCCGGTTTAGCCTTGCAATACGCTCCCTGACGCGACGTCGGTTGATCTCCAACTTGGTTTCACCTGGTCCCCTTCCCCCAATACCGCCTGTCAGCCTTGACATGGCCGTATTCTTTGTGGCAAGTCGAGGTAGGAGGTATCGCAACTGCGCCAACTCCACCTGAATCTTGCCCTCTCTGGTAACCGCCCTCCTGGAAAATATATCCAAGATCAGCTGACTTCGATCAATAATCTTCAATTCTGTATCGTCCGTCAGACTCTTCACCTGCGCAGGCGTCAGCTCTTTGTCAAAGATAAGCAGGCTGGAACCGGTCTGAAGGCACCTCAAGACCAATTCGCTCAGCTTCCCTTTTCCGATCAAATGACGAGGGGTTGCCTTCTTGATATGCTGGACAACCATATCTGCCACCTCCAGATTGTTTGAGATAGCAAGATCCTGCAACTCATCCAAGGATTCCCGTGCTCTCCAGGTTGGGCCTGCTGTTACCCCGACCAATACGGCCCTTTCTCTATTCTTCAGCGCCTGCCCCCCCTCGGCTCTGGTAAGTTCCTCCTCGAGGGATTGTATCAATTCCTGAAAGTCAACGTTCAGTTGTCCCATATCAGGGACTGTGGTTACATTCCACCCTTCACCGCCACTGTTTTGAGGCAAAATGTGTGCATAGGAAATGGCGCCGGGGATCCCTTTGTCGCCCACCTGGATGCAGACCATGAGATCCAGGCCCAAAAGGACCAGGTCTGTTATGTCCTCGTTTGAGAGGGGCGCGCCATTTAAATGGGTATGGATACACCTGAGGCCTTTGAGTCGCCCCGCCCCCAGCCTGACCCTTTGCAAATCAGGAATCCAGATCCGCCTATTATCGCCCACAATAACGTGGGCCACCTCACCGCTGCGGGTTATGAGCAGGGCAACCTGTCTCTGTATTTCAAATGAAAGGTGGGCGATTTGGCGGGTCAATTCGCGGGAGATGATCTCTTGACCGGATACTCTTCGGCGGTAAATTTTTTGAAGGCGCTTTAGTTGGTTGGCCTTAAGGCCTCCCGTTTTACCATGAACTTTGTCTATGGCTCTATCCTAAACTCAAAAGGTTATAAAGTTTACTTATGTAAAGGACAGTTCTTTTGCGCATAGTCATTGCGAGCCTTGTATATGTTCACGGGCGAAGCAATCTCAGTGCTCGAAAACTAGCGATAGGAATATCTTCAATTGAGATTGCTGCGTCTTCCTGCGCTAAATAAGACTGAGTCTGGCAATCAGTCTTATTTAGTGCTGGACTCCTCGCAATGACAGTTTAACAAAGTGGATCATATTTACGACGTGTACCGATCCTCCTCCACGTAGTCTCTAAAACGGGTGAATTCCTGCTGAAATTGTAACTTAAAAAAGCCGGTTGGTCCATTCCGTTGTTTGGCCAGAATAATCTCCGCCACATTCTTGTTTTCTTCGGTGGTGGGATTGTACAACTCATCCCTGTAAATGAATGCGATCACATCCGCATCTTGCTCTATGGCCCCGCTCTCCCTCAGGTCCGAAAGTTGGGGCTTTTTGTTGGGACGGTCTTCCACTTTCCTGTTCAATTGGGATAAAGCGAGGACAGGCACATTCAAGTCCTTTGCAAGGGCCTTGAGTGACCTGGATATTTCAGATATTTCCAATTGTCTCGATTCTGCGGACCTTCTTCCCTGGACCAACTGCAAGTAATCGATGATTACGAGGCCTAAATCACGTTTTTTAAGCAACCTCCTGCACTTTGCTTTCATTTCAAGGATACTGAGCCCCGAGGTATCGTCTATGAATATGGGGAGTTCTGATAGGGTGTTAGCTGATTCGGTCAATTTCATCCAATCCGTGTCTTTCAAAAAGCCGGTCCTTAACTTCGTGGCATTTATGCCGGAGTGGAAGCCGAGAAGCCTCATGCCCAGATGGAGCTGGGACATTTCCAAGGAGAAAACTGCAACGGCTTTCTTTGTCTTTGCCGCTGCATTATATCCTATGTTCAGGGCCAAGGCGGTTTTGCCCATGCTGGGTCTGCCAGCTATAATGATAAGATCTGAGGGCTGCAATCCAGCTGTTAGGCGGTCGAAGTCCCGGAAATCAGTAGGCAAACCCGTAACGAATCCTTCATGCTCTGCCACGCTCTCCAGCTTCTTAAAGCTCCCCTTGATGACTTCTTCCAGGGTGGAAAAACCTTCACCGATCTTCTTTTCGGCGATATCAAATATGGACTGCTCGGCCTGATCCAAAAGTTCGTCTGTTTCTTGCCAACCCTGGAAGCAGCACTCGGAAATAACAGAACACTGGTTGATGAGCTGCCTTCTCACAGAGAGCTCTCTCACGATTTCCGCATGGTATTGAATCCCAGCAGAGGTGGAGACAGCATCGACAAGGGAAGCAAGATACTCTGCGCCACCCGCCTTTTCCAGGAGATTTTTTCCTTTAAGGTATTGGGAGAGGGTGATGAGATCGATGGGCTCATTGTTGTTATAGAGATCAGTCATCCCTTCAAACAAGGTCAGATGGGCTTCACGATAGAAGTCGTCTGGTGATATGATGTCCATGACTTGATTCATAGCATCGTTGTTGATTAGGATACCGGCAAGTATGGACTGTTCAGCATCCATGTTATGTGGGGGGACTTTTACTGACGGGGGAGTTGTTTTCCCTTTTGGTTGAAGCATTTGTAACTCAGCCCCCTTTCATTCCGGAATAAGCCTTTGGCCCGCACCTGCCCGCCATTGCTCTCGCGCAGGCCCGCCCTCCAGCCGAGCAGGCGAGGCGGACGGGCGAGGCAGGCGGGTTAGCGCCGCTAAAGACTCTGGCAGCCAGGCCTAAGGTGATCTAAAGTAGTTAAAGTGCCTAAAATGATCTAAAGTGACTAAAGTGCCTAAAATTGGAATGCTCCTCGAAGTAAATCCAATATATCCAATTGATCCAGAGGCCAGGATCCCCGGTCCATGCTGGCACGCGAGGGCCCGGGGAGGCAGAGCTCCTGCAAAATTATGTTAGCTCTGCTCTTCAGGGATAACAAAAACCTTGATGGAGCCTATAACCTCAGGATAGAGTTTTATGGGTACCTCAAACTCGCCCAGCGTCTTAATGGGTTTGTCTAAGACAATCTTTCGACGATCAATACTGATTCCCTGCTTTTCGAGATGACTGGCAATATCCATGCTGGTCACCGAACCATATAACTTGTCCTCTTCCCCCACCTTTTGGGAGATGGTGATCTCTACCTCGGCCATTCTTTCCTTGATCTTTTCAGCTTCTTCTTTGGCCTCAAACCTTTTTGCTTCGATCTTTTTCTGCTTTGTCTCCATGAGCTTGATGTTTTGCTCATTGGCTTCCAGAGCGATCCCTTTGGGGATGAGGTAATTACGGGCATACCCCTTTGCCACATCCACAATATCACCCTCGAGCCCTAACTCATGCATTTCCTGCGTTAGAATTATTTTCACAACCGCATCCTCCTAAAGTAGATCTGTTCGCTCCGCTCAAAACTGGAGTAAGGGAGTCTTGGAGTACTGGAGTGAGCACACCATCAGACCCTCGCCCTCTTATGAATTCTTCTGAAATCTATCCACTGATCAAAGAGCCCAGCCAGGGCAAGTACAATCCAAAAAATCTGTTGGAAAAGAATGAGAAGATATACCCCAAATCGGACCCAATGGGGTACCCTATATTTGTTCAAGAAAAACAACACGATGGCGAGACCGTGAAAGACATATATTACCGCCATCACAATGATCCCATTGATGGCCACGAATCTTATACCACCTATGGACAAAAATAAAGCAAAACCTGCTGCTATGACACCCCAAACCATGAGGTCGTGGGATCGCCATTGATCCATAGGTGCGAAGTCAGGATATTGAATATTTCCCAGGCGAAATAGGGGCCTGCTTAGGACTACGGCAATATATACCACAAGACCGCTTCCTACAATGGAAAGCGCTGGGTAGATCATTGCCAGTATATCCGCCAAAATTTTGCCATATTCCTTGAGTTGGGCCACCTTTTCCGGCTCAAGTCCCGCCTCTTCATAGGCTCGGATCGTTGCACCGAGGTTTTCCTGGAAATATCCCAGGATCATCTCCATGGGGCCCATTTTCTGACTAAGAGCGAGCAGGGTCAAAAAAATGGCCCCAATGATGAGCGTAGCGCAGGTTCCCCAGAGCATGGTGAACCCAAGCGTGTATTTCCTTCTATAAATCTCTGAGAGGATGAGACCGACTAGCCCAAACTCGATGCAGAAAATTATGATATTTGGATACCCTGCCACCCTGGCTATCAGTCCCACAATAAGTAGAGTGACAGCCGTGATTTTCAGTGCTTCGCGGAGGCCTAATTTTGTTGCATAGTAAAGAAAAGGCAAAGGGATGAGAAAAATAAAAAAAGGCCCTACAAAGGGAACCCAAGTAGCGGCAAAGAGAAGGAGGATGATTGGGCCCACGCAGCCCATTACATCTGTAAGTTTCATACACCCTATGTACCAGAAATCCCGGAAAATGCAATGTTCAAAACCAAGGGCAATGACTTGGTTAGCCGATTTCCAGCAGGGCGTTGTGGAGTATCGGAGTACTGGAGTAAAGGAGTAGTGGAGTGGGGGAATGTTGCAACAATTGGGATTTAGCCCCAGTGAAATAGTCGCTTCCGGCACCCCGATGAAACATGCTTTCGCCCTAGCTGAATAGGTATTGAGTCAACCTCAGTATGATTTTTGTGGCTGACCTTTGATAAGTACTTCTAACCTGAGTTCGTTATGCTACTGATTCAACCCCAGTGAAATACCCGCCTAGGGCGGATTTAACGGGGCGGGCGGGGTAAACGTTTCAGCCCGGTAGGATCATGCGGACCTACTCCAGCTAAATAGTTCCGCCGTACAGGAAATTTAGCGGGGCGGGCGGGACAGGCGCGGTAAAGATTTCACGAGACACCACTCTTGCCCCTCAATTGTGCGTATCTTTAGCCTTTTTTCCACATTATCTGATTGTGGAGGTGGTAAACGGTAGGAGAGCGATATTCCTTGCCCTTTTTATGGCGACGGTCAGTATCCTCTGGTGCTTTGCACAGTTGCCCGAAATCCTCCGGGGAATGATTTTGCCCCGTTCAGTGGTAAAATACCTCAGCATTCTAGAATCTTTATAGTCAATGGCAATGCTACTATCGGCACAAAACCTACATACCTTCCTCCTGTGATATGTCATTCTCCCTCTATTATATGCCATTGTTCACCTCTTTATCCGATGCATCCGATTCTATTTTTTCATCTTGAGCTGTCTCTGTTATCTCTTTGGCCTGTTCTTCCTTCGCCGCGGTCTCTTTCTTTGCTTCCTCTTCTTTCTGCAACAACGCCTGAGGGTCCACTTCGTCCGCCAGTTTCACAGTCTGGTATTTCAGGATTCTATCATCCAGCTTGAGGTCCCGCTCGAGTTCAGTTGTAACACCAGGTCCGCCGCAGTAGTCCATGAGGACATAGGCACCCTGATCAAACTTCTTGACCAGATAAGCGAGTCTTTGTTTGCCCCACTCGTCAAGCTTGACAATAACCCCTTTTTTCTTTTCAATCAGATCCCTGAATTTGTCGACCACAGCCTTGTAATTCTCATCATCCAATTCTGGGTTGACAATATAAAGCGTTTCATAGTGTCTCATCGTCTATTCTCCTTACGGTCTTCTCCCTATTTAAAAATAGTTTCGGTCCCGCTTTCTCTCTGAGCTGTAAGCTTTACGGGCTGGAAGCGGAACAAGGAGAGAATTTAATTTAAACGAAAATTAATACCAGGCTAATATACCATTGTCAAGCAGTATTAACTATGTTACTTGAACATGGGATTGAGGAATCAGGGAATTGAGGGATTTCGGAATTTCGCCCGCCTGCCTCGCCTGCGTCCGCCCGCCATTCGCCTGCCGCGAAGCTGATGGCGGGCAGGGTATTTATTAAGACAGGATCAACAGGATCTCACCCGCCGTCGCCAAGGCTATGGCGGGGCAAGGGGATTTATCACGAATAACGGGAAATTTCGAAAACACGAAAAATTCGTCTATCGGCACCTTAAGACTTTTTGGACGCAGATTCCAATCCACAGATTACGCAGATCTGCGCAGATGGGATGCAGAGATCACTTGAGCCCCCGCAATGCGGGGTTCCCGATGCTGCGGCATTGGGACATATGTAGAGCCCAGCGGATATAAAACAAGCGAGCTTACTTTTTATCCGCTTGGGTCTCCATATAGCTTCAAGAGATCCTTCCAGTCAATCCTTGTTATCCTGTAAATCCTGTCTAAAATTATTGTCCTTTGGGTCTGTGTGCGTCTGTGGCCAAAAATTCTTTGAGTGTTATCTGCTTACTCTGCGTGCTCGAGAGAGCGGAGTGAATGATGCAGGGGCGGGATCTCCGCTATGCTCCGAGGGGTAAGAGAAACAGTGCTGATGGTTTCTGAAGACACATAAGGAAGTTGTATTATGTGGGAAAAGGAAATCCAAGTTGCTCGCCAAGCTGCCAGAGAGGCAGGCATAGTTCTGAAACGTCTCTTCGGTCAAGTAAGCCAAATAGAAAAGAAGGGGGAGATAGATCTGGTCACGGAGGCGGATCTTCAATCAGAAAAGATCATCCTTGACATCATTAGCCGGCATTTCCCTCGAGATAGCATCCTTGCTGAAGAAGCAGGAGAGTTCAATCACCTTTCCGACAGGCTGTGGATCGTGGATCCTTTAGACGGAACCACCAATTTTGCCCATCGTTTCCCCGTATTTGCCATATCCATAGCCCTCGAGATAGAAGACGAGCTCGTCCTTGGCTTGGTCAATAGCCCTTGCACCAATGAAGAATTTGAGGCCGTAAAGGGGACGGGAGCATTTCTCAACAAAAAACCACTCAGAGTTTCCCAGACCAAAACCCTCAAAGACTCCCTTCTCGTTACAGGATTCCCATATGATGTCCATGAAAACCCGCACAGGGTAATAGAGATGTTCCAAAAAATGATCGTCCGCGCTCAGGGTGTTCGTAGACCGGGGTCTGCGGTCATTGATCTTTGCTATGTTGCTGCAGGTATCTTTGACGGGTTCTGGGAAGAAAGGCTCAAACCTTGGGACACTGCGGCGGGTGCCATTATCGTGTCAGAGGCGGGCGGTAAAGTAACCACCTACAAAGGGAATCCTTTCACACCGCATCTTAAGAGCATCGTGGCAGCCAATCCCCACATTCATGAAGCCATGCTCGAAGCGCTAAATAGTTAGGTAATAAGGCTGTCGGAAAACGCCCACCTGCCGTTCGGCAGGCTCACGGCCCTGAGCAAAGTCGACCCTTCTACATCGCTCAGGGTCGATGCTGAGCAAGGTCGAAGCATCGAAGGGCTGCGTTACCCTCATCCCTCGTCACTGCGACGTACCTCTATGTACGCCTCGTTCCTCGGGATTTGTCCGCGCTTCGCTTGGACTCCCCACCCTGCGGGCGGGTCCCCGGTTTCGGAAGCCTTGCATATGGACATTTTCCACCAGCCTCTCAGAAACCGGTTTTTTGACAGTCTCAATGGGGTATCGAAGTACCGCCCGCCCTGGCGCGACTGCCTTGGGACATTCTGATGATACGGCGATAATTCGTAAGTGCAACCTATTGAACTGAGTGCTTAAAATCCAGGTCTGGGCCAGGGAGTTTTCCTATTCTGGAGTGAAATTGAAAGTCGGATTTCGGAAGTGGGAATATTGAAGTACCCTCTTTAGGATTTCCGCATTCCGAATTCCCAATCCCACCGGTATTCCAGCGCTGTAATCCTTTAATCTTTACCGTCCACTGTCTTCTGTCTTGTGTCTTCTGACTCCTCCTTCTTCGCTGCCTCCCTGGCCTCCTTTTCTATTTCCTCGGCCATGTCAGTATAGCGTGGGGAGAAGTGAAAGAGGGTGTAATGTTTCACATCTGACATCCTTGCCAGCTCGCCCGCTTCTCTTGCCGTGAGATGGTATTTCTTCTGGGCGATGTCCTTATCCCGATCCAAGAAGGCGGCCTCAATAAACAGATAATCTGCTTTGTTGGCCAGGTTTATCACCTTTTCATAGTTCTCTGGGCTCCCAATGACGTCCGTAATGTAAGTTACTTTCCGGCCAGGAGATATGGCGGCAATTTTATTGGCCAACTCACCCAGAACAAACGTCCTTTCCTCGATGACGGTTCCCCCCTTTTCCCAAGTCACATGAAATTCATCACCTGGATCCTTTTTTTCATATAGGGCCTTTTTGAATCGGTTTAGCCATGGACCCACCGGGAGGCCCAACTCCTTTAATCCCTCTTTAATGATGTTCACATAAAAATTCTCCACCAGCGATAGACCCAGACAGGGAATTCGATGGTCAAGTATTGCGCCCTCCACGTAAAAGGAAGGTTCTTTCCAGAGTATGCCTGCAAAGGGTTCTATGATCTGTTGCCTTTGAGGTTCGAAACGATCCTTGCAGACGTAGATTCTCGTCAGGGTTTCTTCTGGATACACCTCTGTGACCCTTAGAGTGAAATTGGTCTGATATTCATTGACCAGATTCCAGGTATAGCCTGCCAGTTTACCTTCCACGTGGGCGAAAAACCCAGATGGTCCAAAGATATGGAGTTCTTTTTCTCGACCCAGGAAAACCCGTAATAGAGTGTCAAACCCAATGAAATGATCCATGTGCGTATGAGTCACGAAGACATGGGTGATCTTGAGCAGATCTCTGGTTGAAAGTGAATGTAGCTGGCCAAAATCAAACAATAAGGCCCTCTTTTCGTACAGAAAAGGGATGTATAGTCCAGGATCGGAAAAGGGATCGTTAATTAGTCTGGGCTGGAAAGATGGGCGCATAGTCTGGTCCGTTGCCCGCCCGCCATCGCGAGCCTGCTCGCTCAGGCGAGGCGGGCGGGTCCGTAGTCCGTAGTCAGTTGTGACATCTAATCACAAATCTGATTCCTTTGACCGCGGCTAACCACGGGCAACTGACTACAGACCACTAATTTCTTAGCACTCTTGTATGATTGACAAACTCTATCAGATGTGCCATGGTTTGCCAATAACTAATGAAAATCAGGAACTATTTTCACCTTTACAGACTCGACCTTCATAGCCGAAGCAGCACCATCGGCAAAACAGATTGCCCCGTGGTTTGTCGCGGGTAGCTTCATCAACGCACCTCTGGATGGCTGGGGACATTCTGACTGATGGCCCCCATTGGGGCACTGTTTTCCTTCTCGCGGGGAGGCGTGTTATGACTTTGACCAAGGCGGATCTGGCAAAGAGTCTTATGGAGAAAATCCGTCTGAAAAAGCCGAGGAAAGAAGACCAGCAAATCCTGTTTCCAGAACTCGATTATACGGCTATAACGAAGAGGCGGGCCACAAATCTGGTTGACGCGCTTTTCGAAATCATGAAAAAAATGCTTGAGAAAGGCGAGCAGGTGGGTATTTCAGGTTTTGGCAAGTTTCAGGTCAAATTTAAGTGGGCGAGGAAGGGAAGGAACCCTCAAACTGGGGACCCGATCATCTTGAAATCCCGCAGGATTGTTAGTTTCCAATATTCCCCCAAGTTAAAAGAGAAGATTAATCAAGAAACAGGTAAACGGGAGTAAAAAACCCGGACGCAGAGGACTCAGATTCCAATCCGCAGATTACGCCCCAGTGAAATAGTCGCCTCCGGCGAATTTCACGGGGCAAGCAGATTACACACAGAAGTATAGGAAAAGAATTTTTTGACAGGATTAACTGGATTTTACAGATCTTTTGAGAGTTGCCAGTGATCCTTGCATACAATCCTGGACATCCTGGACATCCTGTCTAAGAAATTCTTTGGTGGTTTCGTTATTTCGTGCTTTCGTGATTAAGGGGTCTGCCTGGAATTCTCGTCCTCTGGGTCTGTGGCTAACGATTCTGATTGGTTGACTATTTGAAGACCAGTTTCCCATCCTCTGCAATCACATCCACATGATCCCCTTCTTTTATGCTCCCATCGAGTAATTTCATCGCAAGCGGGTCTTGAACAAGGTGTTGGATCGTCCTCTTTAGAGGTCTGGCTCCATAAACCGGGTCGAAACCAGTATTTGCCAAAAACTCCTTGGCGTTATCTGAGAGTTCCAGGGTGATCTTGCTCTCTTCAAGGCGTCTGCTCAAAAGACCCATCTGAATGTTCACAATCTTCTTAATCTCTTCAGGGCCAAGGGCGTTGAAGATGATGATTTCATCAATGCGGTTCAAAAATTCAGGCCTAAAGGTGCTTCTCAAGGCGCCCATGACTTTTCCTTCCATGTCAGCACCCTCTTTCCCAGCCAATTCCTGTATCCATTGAGATCCCACGTTGGAGGTCATGATCAACACTGTGTTTTTAAAATCGACTGTGCGGCCTTTTCCGTCCGTCATTCGGCCGTCATCCAGTATTTGCAGGAGTGCATTAAAGACGTCTGGATGCGCCTTCTCAATCTCATCAAAGAGAACCACGGAGTAAGGATGTCTTCTCACAGCCTCGGTCAGATAACCTCCTTCATCATATCCCACATATCCTGGAGGGGCCCCTATGAGTCTCGCGACAGAATGCCTTTCCATATACTCGGACATGTCAATACGAACCATGTACTGTTCATCATCAAAGAGGAACTCCGCCAGCGCCCGGGCAAGTTCCGTTTTCCCCACTCCTGTCGGCCCCATGAATATGAACGATCCGATGGGTCGATTCAGGTCTTGCAGGCCGGAACGGGCGCGCCGTACGGCGTTGGCCACGGCGACAATCGCCTTATGCTGGCCCACCACACGCTCCTGCAGTTTTTCCTCCATGTGCAAGAGCTTCTCCTTTTCACCCTCCATCAACTTTGAGACGGGTATGCCAGTCCATTTGGCAACCACTTCAGCAATATCCTCACTGTCCACTTCTTCCTTGAGCATCCTTTGCCCCGATTGGAGATCTGCTAATTGCCTATTCTCTTCTTCCAGACTTTTTTCCAGTTCAGTGAGTGTGCCATATTTCAATTCAGCGGCCCTCGAAAGATCTCCCTGGCGCTCCGCTATTTGGGCCTCTGACTTGGTAGATTCCAACTTCTCTTTGATGTCCCGGATCTTGGAGATGGCCTCCTTTTCTTTTTTCCAGTGTGTACTCATCTCTTCCAGGAGGGCCTTGAGTTCCGACAATTCTTTTTCGATCTTTATGAGTCTGTCTTTGGAGGCTTGATCTTTCTCCTTTTTCAAGGCCTCCTTCTCGATCTCGAGCTGCGTCATCTTTCTCTGGATGTCATCGATCTCAGCCGGCATGCTATCAATTTCTATCCTGAGTCGGGATGTGGCCTCATCGATAAGGTCAATGGCCTTGTCAGGCAGAAATCGGTCTGTAATATACCGGTGAGAAAGCGTGGCTGCGGCCACAAGGGCTGAATCCTTGATGCGCACGCCATGATGAACTTCATACTTTTCTTTAAGGCCCCTGAGGATAGAAATCGTATCCTCCACTGTAGGCTCCTCCACCATGACGGGCTGAAATCGTCTCTCTAAGGCCGCGTCTTTCTCAATGTGTTTTCGATACTCTTTGATGGTGGTCGCCCCCACACATCTCAGTTCCCCGCGGGCCAGGGCAGGTTTCAGCATATTGGAGGCATCTACCGCTCCCTCGGCCGCACCTGCCCCAACGAGCGTGTGCATTTCATCGATGAAGAGGACAATTTCCCCTTGGGCATCAGTAATCTCTCTTAGGAGCGCCTTGAGTCTATCCTCAAATTCTCCTCGGTATTTGGTCCCTGCGATCAGGGCGCCCATATCAAGGGCAACCACCCTTTTGTTTTTCAGGGTCTCCGGGATGTCTCCTTGAACGATTCTTTGGGCAAGACCTTCCACAATGGCTGTCTTCCCTACCCCAGGTTCCCCTATGAGCACGGGATTGTTTTTGGTCCTCCGAGAGAGCACCTGGATGATCCTCCGTATCTCGTCATCTCGGCCGATCACAGGGTCAAGGTCCCCTTTCGAGGCGATGGCCGTTAGATCCCTGGTGAACTTCTCCAGGGCCTGGTACTTGTCCTCTGGGCTTTGATCCGTGATTCTCTGTCCACCTCGAATATCCACCAAAGCCTTTAAGACGATGTCCCGTGTAATCCCTGACGCAGGAAGAATTCTGACCGCTTCCCCCTCCCCTTCATCAGCGATGGCCAGAAGGATGTGCTCTAGGCTCACATATTCATCCTTCATTTTTTCAGCCTCTTCAAAGGCCTTGTCTAGGACCGCCTTGGAGCGAGGGGAGATATAAACTTGGCCATATCCCGCACCTGAAATTTTGGGGATCTTTTCCAAGGCCACATCCAGTTGCTCAATGATCTGTTTCTGGTCAGCCCCTATTTTGCCCAGGATTGAGGGTATAACCCCCTCCCTCTGCTCGATTAGGGCCCTCAAAATGTGCTCCGGCTCTATTTGCTGATGGCCGAATCTCTCGGCCAGCTGTTGCGCAATTTGCAGGTTTTCCTGACCCTTGAGTGTAAACTTGTCAAAACGCATCACCTTTTCTCCCTATGTACTCAAAACTTCATTAGACTTTCCTAATGCATAAGATTTAAGCGATTTTTTGTTCAATCGGTTAAACACATAAAAAATTAAGCTTACCCATGCTCCATGTCAAGAAGTGTAAGACCCTCAAATGGCATTTTCTCTAAACTATTCGCCATTCTCGACCCCTTGATCCCTTTTCAGATAGGATTATATTCTACTAAATAGCTAGAGATAAGGAGGACCAAAAAATGGTCATGCCAAGAGACTCGTTCCAAGAAGATGTACAAAACAATATCGTAGAAGGCTGGAGGGTATTCATCAACAACATGGAGAAGTCCCTAGAGCTATTGGAGCAGCACATTGATGAAGCCGCTGAGATGTCAGAAACATGCACATCTGAGTGGTGCGAGGCGACCGAGCATGTGATCGATGAGATTGCGAATTCCCTTTTTTCCATTAGTGAACCCCATTGGTCCTCAGCAGAAGATAGTAAAAAGATTAAAGATCTGAAAAGACGGGTTCACGACCTTTATGCCAAATACAAACAGGCAACTGTGAAATAATTGCAGATCTCCTGCCACCATCCTTTCTAATCAGCTCTTTTGAGAGCTGCATGCTATAATTACGTCTATTTTCTGGTTTTGAATTTTCTCTTAAACGCTATAGAATACGCGCATGGATGATGACCAATTTCGCCGACTCCTGGATCGCTTTGGACTCTCGTGGAGCGGGTATCGAAAGGTCAGAAAAGGGGTTAAAAAACGCATTCGTCGGCACATGAAGGCACTGGGGTGCCAGGATATTGAAGTTTATCTTGCAGCCTTAGATGATGACCAGGCGCTGAGGGCAAAGTGCGAAGTACTGATGACCGTCTCCATCAGTCGCTTTTTCCGGGATCGTGCCTTATGGGAGACCCTTGAAAATCAGATATTGCCGGAAATCATCCATAGTGACATGGAGAGGGCAGGAGTTTGGTTTGCAGGGTGCGCCTGCGGGGAAGAGGTATTCAGTTTTGCCATTTTGTGGGATCGGTTAAAGGACCATTTCCAGGCCTTGCCAGAAATCCATATGTTGGCCACAGACATGAATTTGGTCTATTTGGAGAGGGCGCAGAAGGGATTTTACTCCCTCAGCAGCTTGAAAGAGGTTCCAGCAGACGTACGGAGAAAATACTTCAAACGCCAAGAAAAGGGCAAACATTACAAGATAGCGTCGTCATTGGAAAAAAATATCTCATGGAGGCTTCATCATCTCCTGCATGACCCGCCAGATCGGAATTTTCATCTCATCTTCTTGAGAAATAACCTTCTCACTTATTATCAAGAGGCGCTCAAAACACCCGCTTTTCTCAAGGTGCTTGATTGCCTGGTTCCGGGCGGTCTTCTGATCATCGGGAGCCATGAGAAACTTCCCCTGGAAACCACTGACTTGTTACCCTACAGGGGATATTCCTACGTCTTTCAAAGCAGGGATCTGTCAAAAAAGGACAAATAAACACCCAAATCACGAAAACCGAAATACTCACCGCCAGACACAGAGCACGCTGAGTAAGAGCCGAAAATGATAGTCTGATCGCTTGAGCGCCCCATAAAACGGGGCCTCCCAATGTTACCACATTGGGAGATATGGAGATGCGTAAAACAAAAAATAAGCCAGCCTATTTTTTGTTATGCGATTCTCCATATAGCTACAAGCGATCCTTCCTGTCTGTGTAAGTCTGCGTGGGTCTGCGGCTAAGAATTCTTTTGTAAATGACGACATCATGAGCAGAAATATTCTTGTGACTGGACCTCCACGATGCGGGAAATCCACACTCATAGAGAGGGTCGTTGGTAGAATACAAAAACCAATGACCGGGTTTTTCACACGGGAGATGAGGCAAGGCGGAAAAAGGGTGGGATTCTCCATCATCACAATGGACGGGAAAGAGAGTGTGCTTGCCCACCAGGACACAAAGAGCAGATTCAGGGTGGGGAAATATGGTGTCAACCTTGACCATATTGATCAGATTGCCGTGCCTTCAATGGTTCCCGCCAAAGCTGACGAAATTGTGGTCATCGATGAGATCGGAAAAATGGAATGTTTCTCTTTCCTTTTTCGCCAGACGCTATTGAATGTGCTGAACTCTGACAATTCCGTCTTAGGCTCTATTGCCCTAAAAGGGGACAAATTTATCCAAAACATTAGGGAGAGGGCAGACGTGTTGCTCATTCATATAACGGAGATTAACAGGGACAAACTTGTAAATCTTCCCAGCTTCTACGAGTTATAAATTAGACAAGCTCCAGATTTCGGTTACCGGATATCAGATACCAGTTAGTAAAACTTGTTCCGTCTTCATCAGGCATCCGGAAACCGGGATCTGGTATCGGTTTGCTAAATAAACATAATTCTTAAAATGTACTTTGGCACCATGGAACCCCTTTCCGAACATTCAAGTTACAAGTATGGGAACTTGTCGATACTGTAATCAAAGTGGAAAGACGATTTCTGATGTGATCGGCTTCTGTGCAAGCTGTATTAGACATCATTTTGAAGAAGTCTGGCCAGAGATCAAAAGGGTGCATGACCGCAGCCGCCGTGCCTACCAACTTCCGGAAAAACCCCCACGCGCAGCAGATGGGCGCACCTGCCCATTGTGCGTGCACGCATGCCAGATACCTGAAGGGGATAAGGGATTCTGCGGCCTTAGACGGGTTGAGGGCGGTACGATCCACGGGGGGCGGCCTCATGAAGGGAATCTCTCCTATTACTACGATCCCCTTCCCACCAATTGTGTCGGGGCATTCGTCTGTCCCGCGGGAACAGGACGCGGTCATCCTCGATATGCCGCTTCAAAGGGCCCCGAGTATGGCTACAAAAACCTGGCCGTTTTTTATCACGCCTGCTCCTTCAATTGTCTTTACTGCCAGAATTACCAGTATAAGGAGCGAACCTTTCTACCACCCAGGGTCACAGCAAAAAATCTGGCCGGGGCCGTGGATGAAAAGACCACCTGCATCTGTTATTTTGGCGGTGATCCCACGCCCCAGATTCTACACGCCCTTAAGGCCTCCAAACTCGCCTTGCGCAACACACCCAGGGAGATTCTAAGAATATGCTGGGAGACCAACGGGTGTATCAATGAGCCCTTTTTGAGTATGATGGCGGAATTGTCTCTGAAATCTGGCGGATGTATTAAATTCGATCTTAAGGCCTGGAATGAAGCCATCCATTATGCCTTATGCGGCCTCACAAACAAGAGGACTTTGGTGAATTTCAAGGCATTATCCGGCTGGATATCAAAGAGGCCAGAACCCCCCTTTCTTATTGCCAGCACGCTTTTGGTTCCCGGGTATGTGGACGAAGAGGAAGTGGCCGCCTTGGCCAGTTATATTGCAAACTTGAACCCTGACATCCCTTATAGCCTCCTCGCCTTTTATCCTCACTTCGCCCTCCAAGACTTACCCACCACCTCGAGGGCACATGCCCTGCGCTGCAAAAGCACTGCCGAGCGTCAGGGCGTGCATAAGGTGCACATAGGAAATGTCCACTTGCTGGGGGAAGAGTATTGAAGGATGTGGATTTTAGAATTTGGGATTGAGGAATTAAGGAATTGGGGGATTTAGAGATTGATTAGGGCCTAGGGCCCCAGGTTCAAGGGCGCAAGGAAACCTCTCCTGGCGCCCAGTGCCGTCTTACTCTAGCCTTCTGGGTCTGGTTTTCTGCAGACAACTTGTGCGACTGCCCTTTCGGGCCCGCGTTTTACGCCTTCAAACTCATAAACGATTTCCCAATCTTCAAACCAACCTAGCAGTTCGCCTGGCTCTAACAAGAAATTTGGATTGTGTGGTTTTCCAAATTTGGGCTGGTCAATGGTAAAGGTCTCATAGATAAGAATTCCGCCCTTTTTGAGGGCTTTTTTTATACATGGGATCAGTGGCCGGTAAAGATAACGAAACACCAAGATACCTCTATAAAAATCCTCTTGGAGTGGATTTGCTGCTTCAGCCTCCAGGTCCATATGCCATAACCCTACGTTTACTTGGTTCTCTGACGCCAGTTTCTCCGCACGGGACAGCGCCTGTCCTGAGATATCGCAACAGATCACTGGCAGGCCTTTGGTGGCAAGGAATATACCGTTATGCCCGTCACCAGAGGCAAGGTCCACGATGGGCCCACTCAAATTTTCCTTTTCGAACAGGCTCCAGTGATCCACCAACAACTGCGCCGGCAGGAGATCCAAGTTAGCTCCGCTTTGCTCCGCAATTGGAATAATAGGTTTGAAGGAATTCTTGACATATAGTAATCTTGTTTTCCTCTTCTATCCCCACCATTCCATCATTCTCTCCGAGGCCGCTTCCAGCCCGTAGGGCTTCCAGGCCGGAGGGTAGGCTCTACGAGCCGGAGGCCATCATTCCAGTTTGGGATGGGTACCTGTCTTTTACTCATAACCCGAAGAAACCATTCGATCAACTTTTTCCCTGAACCCCCTTATATCCAATGAACAAAACTGTGTCTTGATTTTTTCTCTTCCGTGGGTTAATGATGTTCCACATCGTTAATTCAGATCTCTCAGATCTTTTCATTTTCTATGTTCCCATTCTGGATCCAGCCAGGAGCCTCTATTTAGTATGAAACACAGCCCTCTCTTGAAGCCCTTTCTCATTTGGACTTTCTTTGTGCTGATTGGCCTTGGGTATTTCATCTCTCCTTCGCCCGCCATGTGCGATTATCACTTATTAAAGAAATTCATCATTTCCTATAATCAGGAGGCGCTGAAAGAAAGCCTCATCGATGACACCCACCGGGGTGAGGAGGGCGTGTTGAGGATTAGGCCCGAGATAGGCAAGACCTTTGGAATAAAAGTCTTCATTGATCAGGACTATTTAGATTCCAAAGAGTTATTTGATAAAGCTGATAATTTCCTTGAAGAGGCCAAATTGGCTTTGAGTGCAAATGAAAATGCAGAAAAAGATCATTTGCAGATAATCGCTGATCTTTTTCTCTCTTACAAATGGAGCACGGAACTGGCAAGAAAGAAGCTTGCGGCTTATCGTTCCCGGTTAAATGCTAACGTGGATGAGAGACTCAATCAAACTGTTAGCGTTGAAGCCATGGAGAGGTTGCTACAGGAAAGTGTGAAGAAAACAGATTTTAGGTTGAGGGATGCCCTGGGCCTGTTCTTTAACACCTGCCAGGGACAAGACCAGAGCAATTTGTACCTGACGCCGGATAATGTGGCTTTTGTTAACCAGGTGTTTCACGGCTTCATCAATGAGGCCTCAGAGAAACAATTGGAGATGTTCGACCTCGATCGGGACGCGGGACACCACAAGAATCAGTCCTACAATTGGAAGGATGCAATCGGAAGGAGGGCCTCCAAATACATCCCATTTTTTGAAGCTACCCTCAAAAAATCCGGCAACAAAATCTACAACGTTGATCCATTACTTTTCTTCGCCCTCATGAAGAGGGAATCCCAGTTCAAGGCCTTTGCTATTTCTCCTGTGGGTGCTGCCGGTCTCACCCAGATCATGCCAAAGACAGGCAAGGACCTTGGCATGAAAAACATCTACGTCCCGTCCTATTTTGGGAAGGGTGTATCAATGATGAAACAGGAGAGAATAGCGAAGGAGCAAGCCGAGGCCGCCCTGTTTTTGATCAATGAAACGAACAAGCTCGCCCAGGCTCGGCGCGCTCGAGAATTGATGCAAAAGTCTTTAAGGTTAGGCAAAAAGAGAGAGAAATTGTTTTCCAAATACAAGAGAGAGTTGCTGAAGAAACGGACTGATGATCGTCTCAATGCTGCATTGGCCATTGAATACGGCCTTACCTATTTTGCCAGACAAATGAGAGCTCAGGGAGGGGACATGAGTCTTGCCCTTGCCGCTTACAATGC
>Ga0209536_100003758_pt1 | contig 24212 bp, 18 predicted proteins | sample DeeMarSeWOR28_12_FD_187461 | JGI IMG/M metagenome (GOLD analysis project Ga0209536, IMG submission 187461) | Marine sediment microbial communities from White Oak River estuary, North Carolina - WOR-2-8_12 (SPAdes) (version 2) | ecosystem: Environmental > Aquatic > Marine > Intertidal zone >...
GCCATTTGGATATTTCCATTTTTTTGTTTGATTATCGGGAGTTCGGCCTGAGCCACGGTCAGATCGGCGCTCCCGGTGACACCACCGGCACTGGCCGTGATCTGGGCGCTGCCGTCGGCAACAGCTGTGGCCAGCCCCGTAACGCCGTCGACGGTCGCAATCGCGTCGTCCGTACTGGCCCAGGTGAAGTTGGGTTGGATCGCCAATGGCGTGCCGATCCCGTCCAGCGCCACAGCGCTGAACTGCTGTTGTGCCCCAATCGCGTCCAGGGTGGCCGTGGCGGGAGTCACGACAATCGAGCCTATGGGCTGCGTGACCGACAAACTCGCACTGCCAATGGCGCCACCAGCACTGGCGGTAATCTGGGTGGTGCCGAGGGCCACAGCCGTAGCCAAGCCGGTGGCAGGATCGATGGTGGCAATCGTCTCGTCGCTGCTCCCCCAGGTGAAGCCGGGCTGCACGGCCAGCGGAGTACCGACGCCGTCCAGGGCCACAGCCGTGAACTGCTGGGTCGCTCCCAGAGCGGTCAGCGCCGCTGCCGCCGGAGTCACCACGATCGAGCCGATCGTCTGGGTAACGGTCAGGTCAGCGTATCCCGTGAGGCCGGCCGCGCTGGCGGTTATTTGAGCCGTGCCCACCGCTTGAGAAGTGGCAAGGCCGCTGGTGAGGTGGACAGTGGCCACTGTCTGGTTGGTGCTCGCCCAAGTCAAGCTGGGCTGGGTGGCGAGTGGATGGTCGTTGGCATCCCGCACGACTGCCGTGAACTGCTGGGTAGCGCCGATTGACGTTAGCGTGGCGGTCGCCGGAGTTACCACGATCGAACTGGCCAGTTGCGCTACGGTCAAGCTGGCGTTGCCGGAGGTCCCGCCCCATGTGGCGGTAACCTGGGTAGTACCGTTACCCGTGGCGGTGGCGAGCCCGTTGGCATCAACTGTAGCGATGCCCCCCGTGCTACTCTCCGTCCAAACGAACGCGGGCTGCACCGACAGGGGATTTCCGTTGCCGTCCCGTGCTTCGGCAGTGAACTGCTGCTGCGAGCCAATGGCGTCCAAGGTGGCCGTCGCGGGCGTGACCACGATCGTGCTCACTGTCGGAGCGACGGACAAGTTGGCACTGCCAGTCACGCCGGAAGCGGCAGCTGAGATGTCCGTGGTGCCCACAGCCACGGCCACGGCCAACCCGGTGCTGGGGTTGACTGTGGCGACCGCTTGGTTGGCGCTGGCCCAAATGAAACTGGGTTGAGTACCCAGCGGATAGTCGTTGGCATCCCGTGCTTCAGCAGTGAACTGTTGCGCTTCCCCGATGGAACCCAGCACCGCTGCCGCCGGTGAGACGGTGATCGAGCTGATCGCCTGGGCTACCGTCAGGTCGCTGCTGGCGCTGACGCCGCCCGCGGAGGCGGTGACCTGAGCGGTGCCATCAGCTATCGCTGTGGCCAGCCCACCGGCATTGATCGTCGCCACAGCCCCGGCGCTACTCTCAGTCCACACGAACGCCGGTTGGGTCGTCAACGGATTGCCGTTGGCGTCCATCGCCTCGGCGCTGAACTGCCGCCGCTCGCTGATCGCGGTCAGCGTGGCAGTAGCCGGCGTCAGGTCGATGGAAGCAACCGCCTGGGCGACGGTCAAAGTGGCACTACCGGTCACGCCCGCCGATGTCGCGGTAATCTGCGTGGTGCCGTTAGCCACAACCGTGGCCGCGCCGTTCACGTCTACTGTGGCTACAGCAGTGTTGGAACTCGACCAGGTAAACGTAGCTCCCGCGATCGCTGCTCCGGTTCCGTCCCGCGCCACTGCGGAGAAGGATATTACCTCGCCCAACGAGGCCGCCGACGTCTGCGCTGGCGTAACCACGACAGAGGCCGTGACTACCGGGCCCACCTGATCGGACCCGCAGTTCCAGGCAATCGCCATTGTGAGTGCGGGTACCAAGGCTCGCACGACCGTCTTCTTCAAGAGGCTCGAGCGAGATCGCAAACCGGCACGGAAGACACTGGGACTTATCATTTCCTCTATCCTCTATTCAGCTTTGGGCAACTAGTACGAACAGCAGTCGGCGCAATCTGGATCACAGGGTGCACTGTTCCTGCATCCCGCTGTGGGGTAGGTGCGACAGATGCTGCTACCATAGCTTTGCCATTTGGCGTATACGCTTTTCCTATATGTTGCTTGGGTTGCAGGCCTCTGTATGTCCAAGTGCAACAACAACTTGCCACATTGTGGAGGCCTCAACCTGCTGGACTGCCCCGACCAACTTGCAACTCTCAAGCCACTCATCACTCGCGAGTCGGCCCGGCCCTCAGACACGGCCTGGGCGCCTCTCCAGGGTCCGTCAGATCGAAGCTCCCGCCTGCAGGACAGCAGCGGCACACATGGATGCGACCTTCGGGAGGTGCCGACGTGCGGAGTTCGTTAACTCAGTTGGGTATTCAAGGGGAGGCCCGACCATCTCCGTCCTCGTCTCACTTCCCGGGTGTTCGATCTGGGCCGCGGCGGCGTTTGTGCCGGTCGATCCGGCAGCGCGGTGCCAACCCAATCATCTGCTGCGCGAGTCAAGCTGTCCTGGTGTTGTCTCGCCGGGGCTGCAGTTGAGTCGTTTCGGCGGTAACAGTGTTGAGCTGATGCAGCATCGATACAGGTTCGCGTACCGGCTCAGTCAGCTCTTTGGACTGTAAGTTGAAGACAAGAAAGCAGTTAGCCGCGGGGTAGGACAACTCGTGGCTGAGGAACGACCGTTGCGCCCCAGGCTACGCGACGGCCGCTGGGGCGCTGCATCCGATCGAGCGTGCGGCCACCACCCATACGTAGCGAACAAGTACCCTCAAGGAAGTGAGCGACGCCGAGCTAAGATGTCCCGACAACTGACACAGGATGTTCTGACCCGCCACGACCGGCGGCCCCGCGATGAGAATCATAGGATCTCTCGCTTCATGCGCGAGGTGCACAGTCTCTTTCTCGATCAGGTTCCCCTCAAGGCATGGAATCGCGTACTGAGCGTCGAGTGCGGCGACGGCTGGGCGGCAGAAGAAGCTTGGCGTCGGATGGGAAGAGGCTACGTATGCGGCGTCGACATTTCGGGCCAGATGACGGAACTCGCCGCACGCCTGCGTGGTGTAGACGGCCAGTTGGAATTCAGGACATGGGACGGCGGAATCCTCCCCTTCTCCGACGGTGCGTTCGACACCGTGATAGCCAGTTTCGCATTCCATCGCTACGCGGATCCCCTAGCAACTCTGCGGGAAATGCACAGAGTGCTGCGGCCGGGTGGCCATGTCTATCTACTCGAGCCTGACAGAAAGAGCTTTGCGGGTTTATTCTCCCTGTGGGACTACTACTTCAGACTCACCAATCCGGGACACGTCCGCTACTACGCGACCGCGACTCTGTTGCAGCTGCTCGGACAGGCCGAATTCTCCGCTGCACGGGAAATCCACCGCTATGACCGCATCTTGAGCGGCGGCAAACTGCTGGCTTCCGCTGCCTTCCTGCAAGCGCGCCGTAACGGCGGGCAGGGCTAGAGCCGCGTACCATCGCGCTGACAGCAAGAGAGACTGGCGAGAACAGTTGCCACCGAGCCACACTATCCCCAACCGAGCTAATCTCCGGCACGAAACCGTTGCGTCTGTGCCACATCGAACTCCAACAGCAGTGATCGAGAAATCATGTTCTCTGATGTAATATGTTGTCAAATAAGCACTTGAGTGGCGTGGCCGACAATCGGCGTGGGTGCGCGGCTCTTGCGTCAGGACCGTATCCAGTCTCCCGGTGAGGTAACATCTGCCGGGTCTCGAGCACTTCAGAGGCAAAGAGCCAAATGAACATTCTGGGCATATCCGCTTTCTACCATGACAGTGCAGCGTGCCTGCTGCGAGACGGTGAGATCATTGCAGCTGCGCAGGAAGAGCGGTTCTCCCGTAAGAAGGGAGATGCTTCTTTCCCACGCAGTGCGATCGACTATTGCCTCTCGGCTGGGGGAATCGACGCCCAGGGTCTCGATTATGTGGGCTTCTATGACAAGCCCCTCTTGAAGTTTGAGCGTATTCTAGAGACCTACCTGGGCGTTACTCCCAGGGGTTTCCTGTCGTTCCTGAAGGCTGCACCCCTGTGGCTCAAAGACAAGTTGTACATGGAGCGGCAAATCCGTGACCGTCTGGGATACGCGGGGGATCTGCTCTACGCCGAACACCACGAGTCGCATGCCGCGAGCGCCTTCTTTCCATCACCGTTCGATGAGGCTGCAGTATTGACCATGGACGGTGTCGGCGAGTGGGCAACCGCATCGCTGGGAGTAGGCCGCGGCAATGATATCGAGATCCTCAGGGAGATCCATTGGCCGGACTCGCTGGGCCTGCTCTACTCGGCATTCACGTATTACACCGGATTCAAAGTCAATTCCGGTGAGTACAAAGTCATGGGGTTGGCACCATACGGGGACCCCAAGTACGTGGACCTGATCTACCGTGAGCTGATTGACCTGCGTGAGGACGGATCGTTCAAGCTCAACCAGAAGTACTTCAATTACCTGTCAGGCTTGACGATGACTAACGGGGCGTTCAATGACTTGTTCGGCGGTCCGCCCCGCGTTCCGGAAACCAAGCTGACTCAGCGTGAGATGGACCTGGCTCGGTCTATTCAGGAAGTCTGTGAAGAGGTGATGCTGCGGTTGGCAAGGACTGCTCACAAGGAGACAGGATCAGACAACCTCTGCCTGGCAGGCGGTGTCGCGCTCAACTGTGTTGGGAACGGTCGTATCCTGCGAGAGGGACCGTTCAAACAGATCTGGATCCAACCCGCTGCAGGTGACGCGGGAGGGGCGCTCGGCGTGGCTCAGCTCATCTGGCATCGCACGTGTGAACGCCCCAGAACAACGACCCCAAACAAAGACACGATGAAGGGCGCCTACCTGGGTCCGGAATTCAGTGACGCTGAGATCCGCCAGTACCTCGACTCCCGCAAGGCGGTGTATCAGCGTCTCACAAGGAGCGAGTTGCTGCAGCGGACGGCTGCAGCGTTGGCTGACGAGAAGATCGTGGGATGGTTCAACGGTCGCATGGAGTTCGGCCCCCGCGCGCTCGGATCCCGCAGCATTCTGGGAGATCCCCGCAGTCCCAGGATGCAGGCGCAGATGAACCTGAAAATCAAATTCCGAGAAGGCTTTCGTCCCTTCGCCCCCAGTGTGCTGCGGGAGCGAGTGAGCGAATACTTCGAGTTGGATCGCGAGTCTCCTTATATGCTCTTGGTCGCTCCAGTCAAGCAGGAACGGCAGATACCGATGAGTCTGGAGCAGCGCCGACTTTGGGGCATCGACAAACTCAACGTCCCCCGCTCGGACCTGCCGGCGATAACCCATATCGACTACTCCGCTCGGGTCCAGACTGTGGACAAAGAGACGAATGCCGATTACCACGACGTCATCAAGGCATTCGAGGATCTGACCGGATGCGGAGTGCTGGTCAACACGTCGTTCAACGTGCGCGGTGAGCCGATCGTTTGCAGTCCAGAGGACGCCTACCGCTGCTTCATGCGCACCCACATCGATTACTTGGTCCTTGGTCCGTACATGCTGGACAAACAAGAGCAACCCAAATGGGAGGAGCTGGAGGATTGGCGCCAAGAGTTTCAACTAGACTAGCTGCGTCCAAGGGGAGGCGCTTCGGGTTCACGCTCGGGTTCGCTTTCCTGGCCCTGGGAGCACTCCTGTTGTGGCGGGATCGCAATATCGCCGCCACTGTGGCCGGTGGACTGGGAATAGTCATGCTACTTGCGGGACTGACAATCCCCACTCTGCTCGGACCGGTCGAACGGGGTTGGATGGCACTTGCCCATGCGATATCAAAGGTCACGACACCGATATTCATGGCGCTGGTGTACTACCTCACGATCTTCCCGATCGGGACGGTCATGCGTGTCCTCGGGAAGAACCCGCTGGTTCGTGCTGCAGGAGACGGTGGCTTCTGGGTAGTGCGTGAGCGCAGGAATGCGGACCACATGAAGCATCAATTCTGATAATGTGCCAAGCTTGGCTAGGGAGATCGTCCACATGAGCCAACTCAGTCTGCTGCGTGAGTTCTGGGCCTTCATGCGAGTACGCAAGAAGTGGTGGCTGCTACCGATCATCGTCGTCATGTTCCTGGTCGGATCCCTTCTCGTGTTCGCGCAGGGCTCGGCACTGGCACCGTTCATCTACACGATCTTCTAACGGCGCATAAGGCCGTATCACGAGCGGCCGCAGACGTGTTCTGAATGACGACCGCAATGCTGTACGAATCAACCGTAACTCGTCTCGGTACGGCGGGATCTGACTACGTACGATGACAATCCGCGAATTGCGAGCGAGCTGGATCCTCCTGGGGCTGCTGCTGGGATTCGTTCTGGCGTACGAGCCACGGTTTGCCTGGTACGCCGTGGCGTGCGTACCATGGATGCTTGGCTTGGGATTCCTCCTGCCAAACAGGACAGCGACGGTAATCGGTAGCATGAGTACCCGGCTCGTCGCAGATAGAGCCGTTCGAATCGCATTGCTTGTGCTGGGCGTGCTTGTGCTGGTGGTGGCACACATCTTCACGGTGGTCGCTGCACTCCTAGTCACGACTTGGTTCTCCGCTTGCCTCCTGCTGTTGGCGGCGACCGGGCGCGCTGACCTCCTAAGAGCCAGCATCGTCGGGATAGCCACGTCGTCCGTGACTGTATGCGTGGCACTCCTGTCACTCGAGTTCGTATTCCGAACGCAGAGTATCAGCACGAACTTGGGCTTACCTTCCGAGATTGCCGCCTGGGAGACGAGATACGATAGGCTCTGGGAGAGGAACGTGTTTGGCTTCCGATCTCGCCACGAGGAAGTACACAAGCCAACCGGAGTGTTTCGGATCGTGACCCTGGGTGATTCCTTCACGTGGGGTGACAAAATTGCGGAGACAGACAGTACGTGGCCCGCGATACTGGAAACGGCGTTGGCCCGTGATGCTGGAGCCGACCGAATAGAAGTCATCTCGCTGGCGCAGCGAGGGTACACGACAGCGAACGAAGCTGAGCTCCTCCAGAGGTTGGGATGGCAGTTCAATCCAGACCTGGTGATCATTCAGTTCTTCGCCAACGACGGTTTGCCGAGTGGCCCTGACTTTCAGTCTGTCGGGGGCGAATGGCTCTGCCCACAACACAATCTCGTTCCGGTTCGGTTTCGTACAGAGCTGGTTCAGCATAGCGCGATCATTGGGTTTCTCGAGGTGCAGTACAACGCGCTCCGTTCGTCACAACCATGTTACCTGCAATTCCATCAGCTGTATGACAGCTCGTCCGCTACGTTTGCTCAGTTCCACTCTGCACTTGGAGCCATCGGTGACTCCGCCAGGGCACGGCGGACCCCCACTTTGATGTTACTGTTCCCCTTCTTCGCACCGGGTGAGTGGACCATAGAGAGCTATCCTCTGCGGGCAGTGCATGAGCAGGTGGCGTCCATGGCGCGAGAGGAAGGGCTGTGGGTAGTGGATCTGGTTCCCTACTTCGCGGCCGAGGGAGGTGATTGGCGTCGCTGGTGGGCTACCCGATACGACTCCCATCCCAACAGCCGAGCTCACCGACTCGTGGCAGCCGTGCTCGCTGATTCAATCCTGGGCGCCGGGTTGCTGGCGCAACCACCTGAAGTGCGCCTGGCTGCGCCGCGCTGATTCTCCCAGCGACATTGGCTTCGGCCAGTCGTTGCAGCTGCGCAACACTTATGTATGTGCTTGTTTCACAAGTGGTTACGGAAGTTCCCCGAGCCGCAGAGGGCGCTCGTGCTGGGACCTAACCTTGCACCGGAAGCGGCACAGCACCCGTCTGTCTCGGTGGCTAGGGGGTACGCTGGTAGACCAGGTCAGGAGTAGGCAGTCGCTGCAGACCTGTGCGGTCACATCCAAGACTGATTCCTGGGGGAATTCCGAGCGCTGACGTACTGCAGGGACAGTGCTCGCTGTATTTGTACCGATCACATTGAGTTTGGGCAGGCTTGACCCTGACCTACCAGCAGGGATCACCGGGTGTCACGTAGCGATTTCACGCCCTGCTGCACGTGTCTGTAGCTCGCATACGCGATGGGGTGGGCTTGGTCTGGTTGTTGCTGTATGCCTTGAGCGTTACGACGATTGTCTGTGAACGCAGCAACGGGGGCGCCATGAGTCGTTCGCTGCAAGGCCAATCGTCGCCCGGCTTCGAATCTGGCCAAGAACATCGCACCGAGCCCAACGAGCAAGTGGTGGTGTGAATCATAGGAGAAGGCAATGAAAGTACTCGGTATCAGTGACCACTTCATCAGCGGCGCGGCAGTCATCGAGGACGGCCGTGTACTTGCAGCAGTCAACGAGGAACGGCTGGCACGCAAGAAGATGGTGATGGGATTCCCACGCAAGTCGATTGCTGCGGTGTTGCAGATAGCAGGAGTACGCCCTGAGGAATTGGATCAGGTCGCGATTGCTTCACAATGGGGTCACTTCCTGGAAGAGTACGTGGATTTCGATCAGGGTGTGTTTGGAGTGGACGAGGGTGTGGTGAGAAATCTGTTCTTCTCAATGGGTTCGCACCTGAGTGGGCTGCGCACCAAGCTGCCTGTCCTGGAGAACCTCTACTACAGTCTCCGTAAGCCAGCCTTCGCCAGAAGAAGGAGTCGGATACGGGAGGTCATGCGAGAGGAATTTGGGATCACGTGCCCGGTGGAGTTCGTGTCGCACCATCTGGCTCACGCAGTGGCGGCATACTTCGGAAGCGGATTTGGAGACAGTCTGGTTGTGACGCTCGATGGAGCCGGAGACGGTCACTCCTCCCATGTATACGATTTCAGTGGGGGCAAGTGGCGTTTGTTGCACACAGTTCCTTCCTTCGATTCGCTGGGGGACTACTACGGGTACGTGACCCAGCTCTGTGGTTTCAAGGCGGGCAAACATGAGGGAAAGATCACCGGTCTGGCCGCGTATGGTGACGCTAAGTATCGGGACGTGATGGACCGCTTCATTCGCTATGAAGCAGGGACTATGACAAATGTGGGCAACACCTTCCGCCACGCAGCCCTCAAGAAGTTGAAGTCCAGCCTGCCAGCCGATTGGACGAAAGAGCATATCGCGGCGACGATTCAGGATGTCGCGGAAGACATCACGACTCGATACGTTGACTATTGGAGAGAGCGCACTGGCAGATCCAAGATAGCGGTTGCCGGAGGCGTGTTTGCGAATGTCAAGATCAATCAGCGCGTTCACGAACTGCCTGGAGTGGACGGCGTTTTCGTGTACCCTGCGATGTCAGATGAAGGGATTGCCGCGGGTGCAGCGTTGACCCAGTGGGCCACCATGAATCCGCAGTCAGCTATGCAAATGCAGAAGTGCTTCGACCACGTGTACCTGGGACCCGAGTTTTCCGACAAGGAGATGGCGGAAGCCCTCAAAGCCTCGGGAGTTGAGTTCACCTGCCCAGCGAACAACGAGGTCGAGGTAGCCCGACTGGTGAGCGAAGGGTATGTAGTTGCGCGTGTTGCCGGCCGGATGGAGTACGGCCCGAGAGCGTTGGGCAATCGGTCTATTCTGTACAGACCGGACGAACCCGAGGTCAACGATTGGCTCAATAAAAGACTCCACCGCACGGAGTTCATGCCGTTCGCGCCAACAGCGCTCGCCGAAGATGCCGAGAGATACTTCGTTGGCGTCAACGGCGCGCATGATACGGCTCGGTTCATGACCATTACGTTCGACTGTACTGATCTGATGAAGCAGACGTGCCCAGGTGTGGTACATGTTGACGGGACAGCACGTCCGCAGCTGGTCAGCGAATCGGACAATCCGAGTTACTACCGTATTGTGAAGGAATTCAAGAGACTGACCGGACTCTCGTGTCTAGTGAACACGAGCTTCAACATTCATGAAGAACCGATCGTGTGCACACCGCATGATGCCATACGTGCTTTCCAGCGAGGACACCTGGACGCCTTGGCCCTCGGTCCATTCCTGGCATTGAACGCTCAGTCGGATAGGCCGGCGCGCCTGGCAGAATCTGGCCAAGCGCAGGCAGTGGTGTCTGAGCACAGATGACCAAGGTCCTTATCACAGGAGGCACTGGTTTCATCGGATCAAGGCTTGCGCTAAGCTGTCACGCGGCCGGTGAACAGGTATGCATCCTTGGCAAACTGAACACGCCGGCCGAGAGTCAGAATGTGGAGGAACTCAGACGTAGCGGCATCGCGTTCGTGGATGGATCCGTGACCGACCCTTCTGCTGTCGGCCAGGCCTGCGGCGGAATCGACGTCCTGTACCACCTGGCGGCGGCACAACATGAGGCCAACGTTCCAGATTCCTACTACTACGACGTGAATGTCGAGGGTACGCGGACGGTGCTGGAAACGGCCTTGAAACACGGAGTAGCCCGTTTCGTTCACGGAAGTACAATTGGGGTGTATGGAGTTGGACGCGATGGTCCCGTAGGGGACGACTCCCCGCTTGAGCCGGATAACATTTACGGCATCACCAAGTTGGAGGGCGAGAAGGTCGTCAGGACCTACTGCGACAAGCTGCCAGTTGCCATTGCTCGGATCGCCGAGACGTACGGACCGGGTGATCGCCGTCTGGTGAAGTTATTCAAGGGGATAGCGCGGCGGCGTTTCTTCATGATCGGGAGCGGCCGGAATCTCCACGCCCTGGTCTACATAGACGACTTGATAGACGGCCTGCGCCTGGCTGCCGCCCACTCGGAGGCACCTGGCAAGACGTTTGTCCTAGCGGGCCCTGCAGCGGTCACCACGGACGAGATGATATCCGGGATATCCGCAGCTCTGGGCGTGGCTCGTCCCAAGCTGAGGGTCCCGTTGTGGCCGCTCATGGCAGCTGCGGTTGTTCTGGAAGGCACCTTGAAGCCGTTCGGTGTGCAGCCTCCGCTGCACCGGAGACGGATGAACTTCTTCGTGAAGAGTTTTCAGTTCACATGCGGCGAGGCTCGGTCCAACTTGGGATATGAACCCAAGGTAGCGCTACCGGAGGGCGCAGCCGCGACTGCCGACTGGTATCGACGGATGCAGCTCATTTGAGCGGCGAACGCGGGTTGGGACGACTTGACCGAATCGGTTGAGGTAATCAGAGCATGAACGACATACTCACAGAACAGCCAAACAGCCCGCCCAGGATCCAGCTGAGCGCCAGGACAGAGCGTTTCGACTCCTTTTGGGAAGGTCCGGACGACATCGAGCGCGGCTACCGAACGCTGGGCCAATTCTATCGTGTCAATTACCTGAAACACATTCCACAGGATCGCAGTTCACGGATCCTCGTCATAAGCTGCGGCCCTGGGTACTTCGTGAATATGCTCAACGAAGAGGGCTACGCACATGTTGCCGGGATCGACTCCGACTCGATCAAGGTGGAGCACGCGGTTCGGCACGGCCTGAATTGCCGTTGCGCAACGGCGTTTGAGGACCTCGAGAGTACCCCGGAACCCTATGATGCCATCATTTGCGAGCAGGAACTGAACCATCTCACGAAAGCGGAGATGGTGTCCTTCCTGAAGCTTGTGTGGCAGAAATTGGTCCCCGGTGGACGCCTGATCTGTCACGGTCTAAACGGTGCCAACCCCGTAGTAGGTGCGGAGACGCTTGCACAGAACTTCGACCACTTCAATACCTTAACTACATACTCGCTGAAACAAGTCCTCGAGCATAGCGGGTTCAAGGATGTCAGTGTATTTGGACTGCACCTGTACGTGTTCTACAGGAATCCATTCAACTACGTAGCTTGGGGCTTGTCCGCTTGCCTCAGCATCCTGTTCCGCGTGCTCTTCATACTGTACGGCAAGTCCAACAGAGTCTTCACCAAGAAGATCGCGGCAGTGGCCGTTAGGTGACGTCGCGCCCTATGTCCAGAGTATCTCCCTAATGTGTGGTATCTGTGGCCGGTTTGGAATCGAACCGGCTGACCGGGACGAGCTCACGAAGATGACCCGCCGGCTCGCGCACCGCGGCCCGGATGATGAAGGCATGTACGTCGACGGTGGGATCGGCCTGGGACACAGGCGCCTCAGTATCATCGATCTCGATAGCGGTCAGCAACCGATGAGCAACGAAGCCGGCACGTGCTGGATCGTCTTCAATGGTGAGATCTACAACTTCCACCAACTCCGCGACAACCTCTCGAAGAAAGGCAGGCGGTTCCGCACTGTCTCTGACACTGAGACGATCCTGCATCTATACGACGAATACGGAACTGAATGTGTGAAGCACTTACGCGGGATGTTCGCCTTTGCGATCTGGGACGCCCGGAACAGGCAAGTCTTCGCTGCTCGCGACCGTTTGGGACAGAAACCCTTCTACTACGCACAGCGAGGCTCAGAACTAATTTTTGCATCGGAGATCAAAGCGCTGCTTGCAGCGGATCCAAACCTGGCGGAACTGGATCTTGCAGCTCTGGATGAGTATCTGACACTCCGGCTGATTTCGCCCCCGCGGAGCATGTTCCGCCGGATCCACAAACTGCCGCCAGCGCATTTCATGACCTTCGACCCAACACGTGGCCTGCGTATTGAACGTTACTGGGATCTGCCGTACGAACCCAAGTGGAGAGGTAGCGAGGATCAGCTGATCGAGGAACTGGAGGAACGGCTGGTCGATTGCATTCGGTTGCACCTGGTGAGTGACGTTCCGGTAGGTGCTTTCATGAGTGGCGGGCTCGACTCGACGCTGGTTGTGGCATTGCTGATGAAACACCAACTCGCGGGCGAGTTTCAAACGTTCTCCGTGGGTCTCCCCTACGGCCAGTACGACGAGGCTCCTACTGCGAGGTTGGTTGCCGATCGCTACGGTACCCGCCATCACGAGGAGACGATCAATCCGTCGCTGCTGAATACGTTCCCGCGCTTGGTGCGACAACTGGACGAACCGTCGGACCCCTTGTCAGTATGTCTGGACCTGATCGCCCAGATGGCACGCAAGAAAGTGAAAGTTGTGCTGGGAGGAGATGGAGGAGATGAGTTGTTCGGTGGTTATGACCGCTATTATGGGAACCGTGCTGCAGACTACTATGCGTTGCTCCCAGAGATCGTCCGACGCCGCCTGATTCAACCAGCGCTGGCCTTGGTGCCCGATGGTGCGTGGTACAAGAGTCGCGGACACCAGCTGAAGTGGCTCCATCGTCTTTCGTTCTACAGCCGGGGCGACCGGTACGTGAAGAGCTTGGCGTACTTCTACATGAGAGAACCGTTCAGGACGGCTGTATATGGACCGCTGTTAGCGGCGGAAACCGGGTCTGAACCCGGCAGACTGATGCGCGAGGCCTATGACCGGGCGCAAGCCCACGACAGCGTGGATCGGATGCTGTACGCGGATTGCCAGTCACGCCTCGCAGATCATCCAGTGATGATTCAGGACCGCATGACAATGGCCCACGGTTTGGAGGCCAGAAGTCCGTTCATGGACCACGAGATAGCGGAGTTTGCAGCGCGGCTTCCAACATCTCTGAAAGTGCGGGGACGGACGCTACGCTACATCCAAGTGCAGCTGGCCAAACGCCTGCTGCCTCCCGAAGTACTGGCAAGGAAGAAACAAGGCTTCTCATCTGCGCTTCCCTATCTACTCAAGAACGAGCTCGATGTGCTGTACCGCGTCTTCCTGAACGACGTACAGCTGGCTCGTGATGGTATTCTGAGACAAGAGCCGATCAGCCAAATGCTGGCTGAGCACCAGGCGGGAGTAACAGATCACGGCAACCGCCTCTGGCTGCTGCTGAACAGCGATGTATGGTACCGCTTCTTCCTCCAAGGCCAGTCCGAGGACGAGCTCGGCCGGCTAATCGCTAGAGGGTCTGCTACCAACGCCGGTGCAGCCCTGGCATGACAACAGCCGGCGCAGTCGGGAACGGCAACAGACTCGACAGGGTGAACCGCCAATCACCCTGGCGACGCCATTTGGTGTTGTTCCTAAGGCTGCTGATAACAATTTCGTTATTGGCGTTCATCCTCACTCTCGTCGACACCAAAGACGCGGCGCGGCTAGTCAGCACTGCGAATATTCCCCTGTTGTTGGCCGCCGTGCTCGTAGCCGTGGCTGACCGACTGCTGATGGTAGTCAAGTGGTACCCGCTGCTCAGAGTCCAGCAAGTCTCAGTCTCTCTGGCACGTGCCACCAGGGCATATCTGGCGTCCGGCGTGGCGCACTACTTTCTGCCAGCTTCAGTTGGGGCCGATGTACTCAGGGCTGCTGTGTTGGGTCGCGCTGGTCGGTTCATCATCGAAGTGGGTGCATCAATCGTAGCTGAGCGGGCCTTGGGACTGGTAGCCTCTGCGCTGATGAGCTTGGTGTCACTGGCACTAGCACTGCGGCTGGGACTGCCGGTGGAACTGATACTCCCCTGGGCCTTGCTAGCGGTTCTCGCTGGCTGCGCGATTCTGATACTGCCACTGAACAGAAACGTTGTGAGATTCGTGCGGGGCTCGAAAACGCTGCTTCGGATCGGGCGCGCGGGGGCTCTGTTGGAACGGTTTGCCGCAACCTACGCCATCTACAGACGAGAAGTGGGGATGTTGGTGCTGATGGGGGGACTGACGGTGCTCGAACAGTTGTTCCCGATAGCGATCCTGTGGCTGCTAGGCAAGGCGCTTGGCATTGCGGTGGGGTTTGTGGCGGTAGTAGTCGCCGTACCGCTCACGCTGTTTGTTGTGCGCTTGCCGATTTCGTTCGGAGGTCTTGGCGTTGGAGAAGGTGCCCTCGTCTACCTCCTGGGGCTGTTTGGAATATCACCTACGGAAGCTCTTACGTTGGCTCTCAGCACCCGCGTCGTGGAGGTACTCGTCAATGCGGGGCCCAGCGTATTTCTGTGGCGTGACTTGATCAGTGCCAGACGGCTAGATCCATAGACTCCCGCTGCCCAGTCTACGGGCGCGGCAGCGACTGGTGCGAGTCATGCAGCATGGCTCAGCTACCAGAGCGATCCACGGATCCCGCTGCCGGACGTCGGTCAGTGGGCTTCTCCAGGCGAGGCTCGGTCCAAGATGTCCTGGAAAAAGGACTCGTACGCAGCCGCGCAGGCCTCGATACGATAGCGCGGGAACGTCTCACGATTGTGTCGTCCCATCACAGCCGCCTCATCCGGCCGCGTGGCGACGCGGGCCACAGCTGATACAAAGTCGTTGAAGTGACCAGACCGAACGAGATATCCGGTTTCGGTGTCGCGGAGGAAATCAACCTGGCCACCGTGATCGTACGTGACAATAGGGATTCCCGCAGCCATGGCTTCCAGATACACCAGGCCAAACCCTTCGTGCATCGTGGTTGAGAGATATGCATCAGCAGCTTCCAACACCTGCCATTTTCGCTCTTCATCCACCTGACCAAGAAAGGTCACTCGGTCGCTGACAGCTAGCTCAGCGGCACACTCCTGCAGAGTGGCCAGTTCCGGTCCGTCTCCGACGACAACCAGATGCACTCGACTGCACTCCGGGTCCGCGAGAACTCGGAGCAACTCGTCCAGCGCCTTGCGTCTGACCAGTCGGCCTACGGTCACCCCCAAAAACACCCCTTCGGGGAGGCCAAGCTCCGCTCTCCCAGCGCTGCGATACTCCGGCTGTCTTATGCCCAGCGGGATGATGTGTATCGGACCTCTGTAGCGGTAGAACCGGTAGGTGTTGTCACGAGTGTTGTTGGATTGCGCGATGACTGCATCTGAAGCCTGCAGCACCGCGTCTACCGCACTGCGAAGCACGGCATTGCGGTGCGGCGACAGTCGCTTGGATGGATCGTAGATATCCCCGCCGTGAATGGATAGCACATGCGGGATCTTGGCGATCTTTGCTACTGGGAGCGAGCCCAGCCCGGTTGGGATCGCAAAATGGGAGTTGATGATGTCGAATCCCTCGCGCCGCAACAGTCGCCAAGCCTTTGGCCAAGCTGCTGGCGGATAGCTCAGCAGGGAAACCAACGATGCCGCTGCGAGGGCTGAACGTCCCGGCACGGGAACGCGGATGATCTCGACACCACCACGCTCCTCCCGCGGTGGTAGACCTTTCGTGCCCGATGTGATGACGCACACGCGATGCTGCTTCGCCAGTTCCTCAGCTATGAGAGCATGGACTACCCCTCCACCTCCTCCCAGAGGTGGATACTCGTAGTTGAACATCAGAATCCGCATGAGGCTGGGGCAATCCCTTGAGTTGAGGTCACGGAAACAAGGCGACCGCGCAAACTGAGGCCGTTCATCACGGGTGGAGTCAACAGCTCACTGCGCACCGGAAGAAGTCATTGCCAGAGTCGCCATCAACGGCCCGAACAGGTGTTCGTCCAGCCTGCTCCACGGGTTCTTCCATACCGCATTACCCTCGGCAGGGGCTAGCAGACCGCCCGAACGAACCATCACCAGACTCAGGCTGGGCACGACGAGCAGCACTCTGTCGCCGTTGCCGAGCCCAACCATCGCGTCAGATGGCAAGGCAGGGACCAGGCCATCACTGTTCATCCACCACCCCAGCCCTGCACCCAGTTCAGAAGGATCTAGACGCCGATCTGCAGCCAACGGAACGATCGATCTCAGCGTGTCGACCCAGGCTGCGGCAATCAATTGCTGCCCCTGCCATGAACCGCGATCCAAGACTAGCTGACCGACTCGGGCTGCCGCACGCGCGGTCATCGAAGCGCCACTCCCGATGGCGTACAACTGCAGGCCGTCGAATTCGTGAGACTCGCCATAGCTTATCTGCCAGGCACGGCGCGGCACGTCCAACGGCTCGAACAACCTCTCGCGGAGCAGGGTCGCGAGGTCTTGCTGCGGGGCATCCCTCAGGCTCTTGGTGAGAACATAAGCCAGCACATAGTACCCCAGTCCACTGTACAACTGACGGCTACCCGGTTCGAACAATGATGGGGCTTGTTCGAGAGCCACTTCGAATCTCTGGTCCGGATGATCGTAGTAGTACTGCTTCCAACCATCACCCACGTCGGTGAAGTCGACGTCGTCCAACCCGGACGAGTGAGTGGCAAGCTGCCTGATGGTGATCGGACTCTTCGCGGAATCATCACTCCACGCGGGATACCAGTTCCCAACCGGTTCGTCGAGCCCAACCCGTCGATCTGTGAGGGACAAGAGCAACGCCATGGAACCACTCACAGCTTTGGCCATCGCTGCCATCCCAAAGGGAGTATTGGGTCCGAGGCCTGGCGCATAGCGCTCCATCACGATATCGCCACCCCGGACCACTAGGAACACGTCGGTCGATTTTGCCTGCAGCTGATCACCCAGCGCCTGGAGTCGCAGCGAATCAAATCCGCGGGATTGCGGGGATGCTGATTCCCAGGGAATGTTGGCTTGGCCCGTCAGCTCCCTCGTCAACCCCACCAAGCCCTGGTCATATAGGATCGCGGCCGCGGCCCGGGCCTTAGAGACAGCACCCCCGTACCAGCCTGCAGCCAGTGAAGCCGAGATGGCAAGTGCACCGATAGTCAGCTTGCCGGAGCTCTTCACGGTATTCGCCGGGAAGAAGGTCTTGGCGCTGTTGGCTTCATAGCGAGATCTGGCAGTGGCGTTGTACACTGCCCCTTGTGACGCTCGGACTTCCCCTGGCAACCAACTGTATATCAAAGGCTGAGCGTCGCCACACGTCAAACCGTCCTTTTCTGTTGTTCGACTGCGCTCCTGCGGAAGCCCGCAAAGTGCTGTTCATCCGCGGGGCAAAACAGCAAGAGGCGAGCCAATTCAGGAAACACGTAGGTACACAACCTGCAAGCTACGAGCGCGCGGTTGCACCAACGGTTGCATTTGGCGCGCCACCAGGAGTTACGGCATGGGCCTATGTTGCGTGTCCGCAACATCGATCGTACGTTGTTTTCTGGCAAGCGGTTGCATCACTTGCTGGGGGCCGACCAGGGCTTCCGATGCTGGCAGACTGGTTCGCCACTCACCCAATCAGTAACGGGAGAAGGAACCCTTGAGGCGAGACATCGGGGCACTAACAGAGACGGGCTTTGACCTTGCAGTCATCGGTGGCGGTATTTTCGGAGCGTGTGCGGCTTGGGATGCGGCGCAGCGCGGTCTTTCCGTAGCGCTCATCGAGCGCCACGACTTTGGGGGTGCGACGAGCGCCAACTCATTCAGGATGATTCACGGCGGTATCCGCTACATCCAGCACGGCGACGTCTGGCGTATCCGTCAGTCGAGCCATGAAAGACGTGCCTTCCTGAGAATCGCACCGCACTTGGTTCGTCCACTTTCCATCGTCATTCCCACCTATGGCCGAGGGATGAAAGGGAAGACGGTCCTGCGTCTGGGAATGGGTTTGTACGACGCCATTACAGCTGATCGAAACAGCGGTATTACCGATCCAGCAAGGAGAATCCCGTGGGGGAGTGGGATGACCCGGGATGAGGTGCTTGGCCTCTTTCCAGATCTCAAGCCCGACGGCCTAACGGGAGCCGCTGTGTTCTGTGACGGGCAAATGCACAACCCGCCGCGACTGGTACTGGCGTTTCTACAGAGTGCGGCACTACAGGGTGCCGTTGTCGCTAACCACGTTGAAGCGACGGGGTTCATGCGGGAAGGAGATGCTGTGCGCGGTGTTCGTGCGCGGGACACACTGACGGATGACCAGCTCGAGATCAGAGCGAAAGTCGTCCTCAATGCGGCCGGGCCGTACGCCGAACGCCTGTTGCGTCAGGCTGAAACAGGCCCCCCCACCACACAGGCCAATGAGTATTCGCGCGATGCGTGTTTCATAATCTCGCGGCGCCTGTTCGATCACGAACATGCACTGGCAATTCTAGGGCAGACACATGACCCTGAGGCCGTATTGAGTAGAGGCGAGAGGCACCTCTTTGTCGTACCGTGGCGCGGCTACACCCTGGTTGGGGTTTGGCACTCAGTGCACAAAGACGATCCTGATCGCTTCACCGTTACAGATCACGAACTGGAGGAGTTCGTTGCTGAAGTGAATGCAGGTTATCCAGGGTTGGGGTTGTCGCTTGACGATATCTCTCTGTGGAATGCTGGGCTCGTACCGTTCGGTGAGAATCCCGAGGGAGCTGTTCATCTGCGCTACGGGCACAGGTCAAACTTGATCGACCACAAGGACTCACACGGAATCGATAATCTGATAACGCTGATAGGTGTGCGGTTTACCACGGGACGCTACGAAGCCGAACGGGCGGTTACGCTGGCGTTCCACAAGTTGGGCCGTGAGGCACCTCGGTCCCGTACGGCCACGACACCCATCTTCGGCGGACAGATCGAGGATTGGAACGCCCACTTGCAGCGGGTAAGCCGGGAGTACGGCGACCGCTTGAGCGCGGACGTGGTTCGCTCGCTATGTCACAACTATGGGAGTGAATGTGAAAGAGTGCTCAGCGAGGTTCGGGAAGCACCTGAGTTGGGCGCTCGTGTGGACCAGACTGCGACCATCAAGGCACAGATCCGCCTAGCCGTCAGGGAAGAGATGGCCGTAACACTCTCCGATGTGGTATTTCGGAGAACCGACATTGCCACGGGTGAACACCCAGGTCCCGCGGCACTGCGGGAGTGTGCTCAGGTAATGGGTGAGGAAGAGCACTGGAGCCCTGAGGAGATTGAACGCCAGATCGAGCTGGTGGAGCGCCAAATCCCATCCCCCACGGCTCGCTCCCTGGGCACCGCTAGATCAGCACAACCCGCCGGGTGATGGCATCGTGCCGAGGGGAGATGATTGCTTCAGAGTAGCAGCGCCGCCCTGTGCATCGCCTCGCATGTCCGCTGCCACCTACGGTATCTCCAGTCTCCCACCAACACTGTTCCAGGAGTCGTTGCTCCCGACTCCTGTGAACACGAGCACGAAATCCCGGCCATCGGCGCTCAACCACTTGTTTGCGCAGTTCCAGAAGAACGTGCTGGATTCGATTGTCGGAGCGCCAAACCCGGTTTCGTAGAGCACGGTAGTCCACGGTCCCCAGGGTTCCGGAGCATCGAAGATCCCAATGTTGCCTCTGCTGGTGACCGAGTGCTCGGTTACGATCAAGTAGCGTCCAAGACCCGGGTTGTAACTGGCACTCGTGTTCCAGCCAACACCACCAGCGGAATCCTCAAACACGGGCTGCCGCCGGGTGAGGTCAGTGACCCAGTTGGGGACACCAGAACCTTCCATTCCAGCAAAGAACTCATATTGGGTGCGATCCATAATGGCATTCTTGGGCACCCGCATCAAAGCAATCTCACCAGGCCGCTGGACTTTGAGGTCTGCTGCGTCTTTCAGTTCGTTGGCATACATGTAGACATGCGAGTCACGGGCGCCCGCGTAATCCTGGCCAAATTGGAGGAATGTCGGGTTGATGAGTCCGTCAGACTGGAGGAAATCCCAAGCGGCGGCACTCCATGAAGCCCCGTGATTCGTGGAGCTGTACACGGTGACTCGGCGATATCCCGTGGGGCCTGAGCCGGGACTGCGCCACATGTATAGTGTCCCGTCTACGGAGATGATACCGTAGGATTTCCCGTCAAACGTAGCTGGGTTCTCTGCGTCCTTGCCCCCCCAGACATTGAAACCAGTATGTGACGCTGCACTTCCTTCCACCCTAGCGACACCCAAGCTGACACGACCGTCAGAATTGCTGCCGCCGAAACCCCCTCCGTCTCCCCAGGACGTGTATTGATGGCCGTCATCTGCCCACGTGATGGGCCAGTTGTCACTGCCCGGAGCCCGCCGATCATGGGTGGACCAATCGAAGGTTATGCCCCCAATCGCGGAGCTCGGCGGATACGGCGCCGGGGACACCGATGCAGGTGCCGCTCTCTCGATCTCATCGCAGGCCCCCGCAGTAGTCATGACCGCGATTGCCATCGTGAGGACCGCTAGGAGCTGCTGTCTTCCGAACGACACCTTGGCCGCGCGGAACCCTGTCGATGGATCAGCCACCACGCTGAACCTGTCCGAATCGCCCACAAGGCGCCATCATCCGCATCCGATCTTTGGCTGCATGCAGCTGTGTAGTCAATCTTTTCGACTCGAGACCACCGTCGCCAGCTTCACCGCCAGGCCGGCCACGGGACGGCCCGTAGCTCTAGCATCCCGCCGGACGAAACCAGTCCTCTGGCAGTATGGCCATTACCCACCCATGCCGCGCCGCATCAGTTCCAGCGGCCATCTGATGTCAATACGGTGGCACGTCGCTTGCCATTAAGTCAAGTTCGAGTCAACCTGGAAAACGATCCACTCGGGAGGTCCATCGTCAGGTTCGTTTGTCCCAGACCACCTGCGGTCACAAGCGTGGTGAACCATCGGAAGCCCAGTTGAGCGCCAGACAGCACAGGACCGATCACTGTATTCTCAGAGACTATCTTTACCGATCGCAGCGACAGCCGAGTTTCTGCGCGGTGTTCTTGACTCCGCGGTAACGAGTGGATCACCACTCATCGGGCACGAACGCGGGATAGGAATCGTTCATTGAATAGGCATGTGTATTCTGACACAGCGACTCTAGATCGCCTCGAAGGGACATCATACCGTGTTTGACGTGGTGAAATCGGTCGCTCGACATTTCTTCGTTTATGGTGCGGGGCGGATTTTCAACCGCATCGTCGGCTTTCTTCTCATCCCCTTCTACACGCACTATCTCCTGCCCAGCGATTATGGCACGCTGGAGATGATCGAAGTAACAGTCTATCTCGTAGGGACGTTCCTAGGGGCTGGACTGACGCATGCGGTAATGCGCTTCTACTACGAGTCCGACGAACCTGAGTATATACGAACGGTCGTGAGCACGGCCCTGGTATCTGTGCTGTCTGTCTGCCTCGTGCTGGGTGGATCCCTCGCTCTCGTCTCCCCATACCTGTCGGCCTTCGTCTTCCAAAGCCAGGAGTATGGCAGTCTGTTACGACTGGCGGTCATCTCCCTTACGCTCACGGTCGTGAGCGAAACTTCTTTTGTCTACATTCGTGCCCAGCAGAAGTCGGTCCTCTATACCGGTATCTCCCTCTGCAGGCTCGTGCTCAATCTCAGCCTGAACATACTGTTCATAGCCAAGTTCGGCTGGGGTGTACGCGGAGTGATCCTAGGGGGCCTCATTAGCGAAGCCAGCATGGGGCTGGTACTCACCACCTATACTCTGAGGCGCGTTGGGATAGCCTTCTCCCGAGCAAGACTCAAGGAAATGCTCCTGTATGGCATCCCCTACATTCCAGGTGGATTCATGATCAGCATCCTCCTGGTCTCCGACCGATTTGCACTGCAGCGATTCACCACTTTGACTCAAGTAGGTCTATATGCACTGGGCTACAAGTTCGGCATGGTGATGGATGCCATGGTGACAGAGCCGTTTTTCGCGATTTGGAGCCCCAAGATGTTCGAGATCGCGAAACGAGACAATGCCACCGCGATATACGGTCGTATGCTCACCTACTTCCTCTTCTTGGAGCTGTTCCTAGGTCTCGGCATAGCGGCCGGCGTCAGGGATGTCTTGACGATCATGGCTGATCCAAAGTACCACAGCGCATATCAGATAGTGCCCGTCATAGTGCTAGCCTACATCATGGGGGGAACTTACCACCACGCTCAGATCGGGATCTTGCTGGCGAAGAAGACGAAGTTCATCCTCTACTTGCAGATCGTGGGAGCGGTATTGGCGGTCGGCCTGAATGTCGCGCTGGTACCATCTATGGGAGCCTGGGGTGCTGCCCTCGCAACTCTGTCCGCATGGACCCTCCTTACTGTCCTGGCATATAAGATCTCACGACGCTATCTCAAGGTGCAGGTCGAGTTCGGTCGAATCGCGAAGATGCTGGCTGTCGCGTTGGCGCTCTATGCACTCAGTGTGTACGCGGGTGTCAGCACGAACACGTATCTCAATCTCGCCCTGCGACTGACGGTGGCAGCAATGTTCCCCCTAGCACTGATGTTGGTCCGATTCTATGAGCCTGTGGAAGTCGGCAAGATCCGTGAGATCTCAACCTCAGCATGGTCATTGATGCGGCGACGTGTCGGGTTGGGAGGGGTCTCACCCTGAGTCTTCTTGGAAGTTGATCGCGCGGACGACAGACATGATATCCACTAGCGTCATCCGAAACTCACGCGACTTGCTGAGCCTCGCTGATCGCTGGAACGACCTCCTGCAGCGCAGCTTGAACGACAACTTGTTCCTCACGTGGGAATGGATATCGACATGGGTGTCCGTCTACCTCAAGGGCGACGACCTATTTGTCATTGCGATCTTCGATGACGGGCAGTTGGTAGCCATAGCTCCTCTTTGGCTGGAACGCACCCGCACGGCCGGTGTGTTTCCTGTACGCGTGCTGCGATTCATGGGGTCGAGGGGCGTGTGCTCTGACTATCTCGACGTGATCGTCCAGAAGAAGAACTACTCCAAGTGGCTCGATGAGATGTGGCATCAGTTGTTCGGAGAACTCCGGCCCCACTGGGATTTGCTCGAGTACGCAGATGCACTGTCGGACTCAAAGGCTTGGGCGCACTTTCACAGACTGGCTGACGAAGACGATCGCTGCCTCCGTAGAGATATCGTCCGTACAGAGGTCTGCCCCTACATGTCGCTACCAGACCGGTTTGAAGACCTGGTGAACAGCTTCAGTCGCACACGACGCTACACGATAAATCACTCGCGCAAACACCTCAGCGCACTCGGTGAGCTACAAGTGCAGATTAGCCAACATCCGCATGAAGCCTCTCGAGCATTGGACCAGCTGAGAAAGCTCAACACACGAAGCTGGCGGGAACGCGGTCAGCCTGGCTCATTCTCGACCAACGAGTTCATCCGCTTCCACAATGAGGTGGCAAAGATCTCTCTGCAACACGAACGGTTGCTGCTGTGCTCACTCTGGGCCGGTGACCAGTATCTCGGTGGATTCTACGGTTTCGTGTATAACGACGTTCTCTACTTCTATATCATGTCGGTCGAGAAGAGTGACGAAAAGCGTGTCAACACCGGGGATGTCTTGCTAGCACACTGTATGGAGGAAGGTATCAGACGCGGCTGTCGGGAGTTCGATTTCCTACGCGGCGATGAACCCTACAAGTACCGCTGGACGGAGAGCGATCGTCGTCTATTGTCCAGCTGCATATACAATCGAAGACTCCCAGCGCTCCTATCGTTGCTGTTCCAGAGCGCCTCACTGAGCATCAAGGCGATCGGCAAGACACTCTTGAGGCGCTAGTCGGTGCAGCTTGATGGAGCCAACGGAGGCGTTTGTGCCAAGCCCCCGCCGAGCCCCCGCCCGGCCTACTTTTCCCTGCCGGATACGTAGATATGGTCTAGGTAGG
>Ga0209536_100003759_pt1 | contig 24208 bp, 20 predicted proteins | sample DeeMarSeWOR28_12_FD_187461 | JGI IMG/M metagenome (GOLD analysis project Ga0209536, IMG submission 187461) | Marine sediment microbial communities from White Oak River estuary, North Carolina - WOR-2-8_12 (SPAdes) (version 2) | ecosystem: Environmental > Aquatic > Marine > Intertidal zone >...
ATCAGCTCGCCGAACGGCATGGGCTGCCTCGACATGGACGATCCGCTGTCGCTCGGCTTCATCGGCCGCAACGGCGCCTACCCGGCGAACCAGGCCGGGCGCCACGCAGACCTGGTGCTGGCGATCGGCGCGCGTTTCGACGACCGCTCGTCGTCCTCCTGGCTGCCCGGCTACTCGTGGAACTTCCCGCACACCCGGCTGATCCACGTCGATGTCGACCACGCCGAGCTCGGCCGCAACTACCCGCCGGATCTCGGCATCCTCGCCGACGCGCGCGCCTTTCTGCAGCAGCTGCTTGCCGGGCTGGGGCGACGTAAGCTCGACGGCACGCCGCGCCTCGCCGCCTGGCGCGCGCAGATCGAGGGATGGAAAAAGGAATGGGACGCGTACGTGCGCCCCAACTTCGACATCCACGCCTCGCCCATCCGCCCCGAGCGCGTGGTCGCCGACTGCCGCGCCGTGCTGCCCGACGACGCGATCATCTCGCTCGACTCGGGCGTGCACCACAACTGGTACATGCAGTTCTGGAACGCGCGCCGCCCGCAGACCATGCTCAATACCTGGGGCTACTCGGGCATGGGCTTCGGCCCGAGCGCAATCCTCGGCGCCAAGCTCGCCGCCCCCGATCGGCCCTGCATCGCCATCTGCGGCGATGGCGGCTTCACCATGGTGCCGCACGTGCTGTGCACCGCGGTCGAGTACAACATCCCCGCGGTGTGGGTGGTATGGAACAACTTCTCCTGGGCCGCGATCCGCGACATCCAGTACGGCCTGTTCGACGGCCGCGAGTACGGCACGGCGTTCTACGAAGGGCCCGAGGGCAAGCCTTACAACCCGGACTTCGCCGCCTGGGCACGCGCCTCAGGCGTGGAGGGCCACACGGTGAAGAAGTCGGAGGACTTCAAGGGCGCGCTCGAGCATGCGATCAAGCTCGGCAAGCCCTGCCTCATCGACGTGCACGTCGACGCCAACATCCGCCCGCCGGCGACCGGCACCTGGGCGCTGCCGCCGATTCCGCACAAGGAGCCGGTGTTCGGCGCAAAGCACGTCGTCAAGGACTAGACGCTTCCAGGAAACGATTCAGCGAGGAGAACGCATGGCCAAGGCAAGCAAGGCAAAAGCGCGCAAGCCCGTGGCGCGCAAGCCGGTGATTCATAACATCGCCGAAGTCGACTGGGAGGACCTGGCCGGGCATTTCGGCGGCGCGTTTTCGAAGTTCCTCGTGCGGCCGGAAACCACCGGCGCGCGCCAGATCGACTACCGCATTTCCTGCTACCAGCCGCGTGCCTACGTCGAGCCGCACGCGCACAAGGTGCAGGAGCAGGTCTACCACGTGCTCGAGGGCGAAGGGTTGATGGAAATCGGCGGCAAGCGCCAGGTGGTGCGCCGCCACGACGTGATCTTCATCCCGCCCGGCGTGAAGCACGCGATCTACAACAGCGGCCTGGTCGACCTCGTTTTCGTCGTCGTTACGGTACCGATCGAGGATCGCTAGCTGCGGCGGCAGCGGGCTAGCGCTTGCCGCCGAGCTCGCCGCTGTGCAGCAGGCGGTTGAGGTCGTCCGCGCCGCCGATCAGCACGCCCTTGACGAACACCATCGGAAAGGTCGGCCAGCCGCTCCACATCTTGAGCGCGTTGCGCCGCCGCCACTTGTTCAGGTAGCTGCCGTACTCGAGGTACTTGAACGGCAGCTTGGCCGATTCGAGCATGCGCTGCGCGCGGCGCACGTGCGGATTCTGCGCCATGCCGAGCACCACGATCTCGTTGTCCGCGATCGCCGCCTCGACCTCGTGGACCAGGTCGGCGTGCAGGGTCGCAATCTTGTCGCGGATCGCGGGGTGAATGCGGGATTCGTCTAGCAAGGGGCGCGGCATGGTCGTCTCCTAGATCGATACTTTCGCACGCGCCGCCTTGATCTGGCCGCGCCGCGTCTTGGCTTCCAGCCGGCGCTGTTTCGCGCCGCGCGACGGGCGTGTCGGCCGGCGCTTTCTCGGCACCCGCGCTGCGCTGGCGACCAGCGCTTCGAGCCGCGCGATCGCCTCGGCGCGGTTCAGCTCGAGGCTGCGATGGCGCTGCGCCTTGATGACGACGACGCCGGTGCGCGTTATGCGCGCATCGCCCAGCGCGAGCAGGCGCTGCTTGACCGCCTCGGGCAGCGACGAGGCGCGTACGTCGAAGCGCAGGTGCACCGCGTTCGACACCTTGTTGACGTTCTGCCCGCCGGGGCCGCCCGCGCGGATGGCGGAGATTTCGATCTCTTCGTCTGGAATCGAGAGTCCCGCGGGAAGGCCGGCGGATGTGCCCGCTACCATCCGCCGCCGCCTCCGCCGCCCCCGCCGCCGCCCGAGCTGCCGCCGCCCCCACCGCCGCCTCCGCCGCCGCCCGAAGAGCTGCCCGGTGGCGTCGATGCCGAGCTGATCGTCGAACCGAGATCACCGAGCGAGCTCGACAGGCGACTCGCGGAGAAGCCGCCCGCGCCGAACAGGTCGCCGTCGTAGTAGCTGCTTACCGCAGCGGCGACCGCGGCAGCGCCGAGGGTGCGGGTGAAGCGGTCGGCCCAGGTCTTTTCGACCTCCAGCGCGAGCGCATAGGGCAGCAGCCGCGCGAACTCCTCCGCCGTCTGCGGCGGTGCCTTCATGCGCCGGAGATCGTCGGCTTCGGCGACCGAGAGGTACTGCCGCAGGCCGTCGATCCCGTCCTGGATCTTGCGGCCCTGCACGCTGTAGGCGGGCAGCCAGCGCGAGAACAGCACGAGCGAGGCGGCCATGGAGACACCGACCGCGGCGATGAACAGCACCGGCGCATCGAGCACGATCATCGCCACGAATGTCCCGATGCCGAGCAGGATGCCCAGCGACAGCGACCCCGAGTTGCGCGAGAAGTAGCGCCCGCCAAAGCTGCCCTTGAGCGCGTCGTTGAGCGCGTCGCGCGCCGCCTGCACGGTCGGGTTGTGCTTCGCGCCGATGGCGATCGAATCGCTGGCGCCAAGCAGCCGCTGCACCAACACCGCCTCGCCCGGCAGCCCGTCCGTCTCCTGCGACCTGCGCTCGATCTCGTAGCTGTCGCTGCGGTCGTGATGGTGGATGTGGAGGACGCCGCGCTGCGCGAGTCCGAGGAGCGCGGCCGCGAAAGCGCGATCGTCTGCGCCCATGCGATCGACGTAGCGCACGCCCGCCGGGCCGAGCCCCGGCGGCGGCTCGTAGCGTGGAAAGCGCGGTCCGGCGCGCGGATCGCGCCCGACCAGCGTCCAGCGCCAATAAAGGAAGGCCAGCAGCAGCAGAAAACCGCCGAAGCCCACGGCGGCGCCTCGATTGTCCGCCAGCCACCAGCGGGCGCGCTCGCGCCAGGTCGGCTCGTGGACGATGCCCTTCGGAAATTCGACGACGATCGTCAGCCCTTCGTGGCGCCCGAGCACGCGGCGGGTCTCGAAGCGCGCGCCGCCGTCGAACGCTTCGGCGCCGAAGTCTCGCCCGCGCGCGCCCTGCCGACCGGTGTAGGCCTCGACCTTCAGCTCGCCCGCCGGTACGGCGCGCGGCAGGCGGACCTCGGCCGAGACCCGATCCATCGGGAACACCCAGCCGTTGCCGTTGACGTTCCAGTACAGCTCGTCGTGGTCGCCGAAAAAGCCGAGCTGGCGCCCCGTGCGGTAGGCGATCTCGTAGCTATACACGCCGCGCTGGAGGAACACGTTCGCGCTGCCGATGCGCACGCGCACACCGTTGTTCTGTTGCAGGGTGACGTAGGGCTCGGGCCGCCCGTCGCGGGTCACCTCGATCACCTCGAAGGGCACCCGCACCAGCGCGCCCGTGCGGTCACGGTAGTCGGTCGGGAAGTCGCGGAAGATGCCGCGCTTGATCACGCGGCCTTCGGCCTGCACCTTGATGCGCTCGCGCACGGTAAGCGATCCGTCGACGTGAATCTCGACGTCGCTGTGGAATTCGAGCACGCGCTCGGCCGCGCCCGCCCACAGGCTCCAGCCGAGCAGCGCAGCGAGCAGCACAAGCCGCTTCACAGCGTCACCCGCACCGCGGCACGGTCATCGGTCTCGAAAAACGGCTCCGGCCGGAAGCCGAGCAGGCGCGCGACGATCAGGTCGGGGAAGCTTTCGATGCGCGTCAGGTACTGCTTCACCGCGCCGTTGTAGAAGCGGCGCGCGTACTGCAGGTGATCCTCGACCTCGACCAGCGACTCGGAGAGCTGGCGGAAATTGGCGTCGGCCTTGAGCTGCGGATAGGCCTCCTGCAGCAGGACGAGCTGCTGCAGGCGCGTGCCGAGCGAACGTTCGATGCCGAAGCGCTCCGCGGCCTGGCGCGCGGCGAGCGCGCTGGCGCGCAACTCGGTCACCGAGGTCAGCAACGCCTTTTCGTAATCGGCGTAGGCGCGCACTGCGTCGACCAGCCGCGGCACGAGGTCGGCGCGCCGCTTGAGCTGGACGTCGATGTCGGCGAAGCCCTGGCGCAGCTGGTTGCGGTCGGCGACCAGGCGGTTGTAGAGCACAACCCCCGCGACGAGGATCGCGCCGAGCAGCGCCAGCGCCAGCCAGATCCCGCCGTCCATCGTCTCGCCGCCCTCCTTGATGCCCGCGCCCGCGCGCGGCGCGGGCAGTGTCGCCGCAGGGCGCAGGCACGTCAACGTGCGGCGGCCGCCCCTGCCGCCCGTTTCCGCTCGGCTGGCGGCCGGGCCCCAGGTGGCTACAATGGCAGATCGGAACGCCGCGACCCGATCGTGAACCCAGCGGGAGGTGACGATGACGAGACCCGCCAATCGAAGCCTGGGCCTGTCCGACCGACGGTCGGATGGCGCGCAGGGACAGTCCCGCGGGGGCGCTTCGGCCGCCGATCGCTGGCTGCTCTCGACGATGATGGACGCGCTGCCGCGCTGCGGCTTTGCAGCGATGCTCTGGGACGGCACCACCCTCGGCGAGCAGACCGGCCTGCGCGTCATCTTCCGCGACCGCGGCGCGCTGTGGCAGGTGGCACGCAACCCCTTGGTGCGGTTCGGCGATCTGTACAGCGCCGGGCGCATCGAGGTCGAGGGCGATCTGGTCCTGTTCCTCGAGCGCCTGTACCGCGCAATGGCCGCCGGCCGTCGCGGCCGGCGCTCGGCCTGGTGGTGGCTGTGGCAGGACCAGCGCCCGCGGGCGGGCTCGCTCACCACGGCGCGCGAGAACATCCACCACCACTACAACCTGGGCAACGACTTCTATCGCCTGTGGCTGGACGGCGAGGCGATGCAGTACACCTGCGCCTACTACCCGGCCCCGGGGATGACGCTGGAGGCCGCGCAGCACGCCAAGATGGATCACGTCTGCCGCAAGCTGCGCCTGCGGCCCGGCCAGCGCGTGATCGAGGCCGGCTTCGGCTGGGGCGGATTCGCGCTGCACATGGCGCGGCACTACGGCGTGAGCGTGCGCGCCTACAACATTTCCAGCGAGCAGGTGCGCTACGCGCGCGCCTGGGCCGCGCGCGAGGGCCTGGCGGAGCGCATCGAGTTCGTCGAGGACGACTACCGCAACATCCGCGGCCACTGCGATGCCTTCGTCTCGGTCGGCATGCTCGAGCACGTGGGGGTCGAGAATTACGCCGCCCTCGGCAACGTCATCGGGCGCTGTCTGTCGGCGAACGGCCTGGGCCTGATCCACAGCATCGGGCGCAATGCGCCCGGGCGCATGAACGGCTGGATCGAGCGGCGCATTTTCCCGGGCGCCTATCCGCCGTCGCTCGGCGAGATGATGCAGATTTTCGAGCCGCTGCGCTTCTCGGTGCTCGATGTCGAAAACCTGCGCCTGCACTACGCGCAGACGCTGCGTGACTGGCGTGCGCGCTATACGGCGAACCTGGGGACGATTCGGGCGATGTACGACGAGAGCTTCGCGCGCGCCTGGGACCTGTACCTCGCCGGCTCGGTCGCCGCGTTCAACACCGGCTCACTGCAGCTCTACCAGGTGGTGTTCGCGCGCGGCACCAACAACGCGGTGCCGACCACGCGCAGCCACCTCTACGCCTGAGGCGGCGGGCCGGCAGACGATGCAGTCATTCGACGTGGTGGTCGTGGGCGGCGGACCGGCCGGCTCGACGCTCGCGCGCGAACTGCGCGACAGCGGCCTCGAGGTCGTGCTGCTCGACAAGCGCGACTTCCCGCGCGACAAGACCTGCGCCGGCTGGATCACCCCGGCGGTGGTCGGCGCGCTGGGGCTCGATCTCGCCGACTACGCGCAGCAGAACGTGCTGCAGCCGATCCATGCCTTCGAGATCGCGCGCATGGGCGCGCCGCGCGTGGTCAACCGGCACGGTGCGGCGCCGGTGAGCTACGGCATCCGGCGCTTCGAGTTCGATCACTACCTGCTCGCGCGCTGCGGCGCCGCGCTGCGCACCGGCGAGGCGGTCGAGTCGCTGCGGCAGGAGAAGGGGCACTGGATCGTCAACGATGCGCTGCGCGCGCGGCTGCTGGTCGGCGCCGGCGGGCACTTCTGCCCGGTGGCACGTGCGCTCGGCGCGCGCCCGGGCAAGGGTGAAACCGTGGTCGGCGCGCAGGAGTTCGAAGTGCGCATGACCGCCGAGCAGGCGGCGCAGTGCACGGCGCGCAACGACACGCCGCAGCTGTATTTCTGCGAGGACCTGACCGGCTATGCCTGGGTGTTCCGCAAGGGCGACTGGGTGAATGTCGGCATCGGCCGCGAGAATCCGCACGCCCTGGGCGATCATGCCGAGCGTTTTTTCGCCGCCCTGGCGCGCGACGGCGTGCTGCCCGAGGCGGTGGCGCGCAGCAAGCCGAAGGGGCACGCCTACCTGCTCTACAACCATTCGGCGCGCCCGCTGATCGACGAGGCTGCGCTGCTGATCGGCGACAGCGCCGGACTCGCCTACCCGGAAAGCGGCGAAGGCATTCGCCCGGCGGTCGAGTCCGCGATCCTCGCGGCGCAGACCATCCGCTCGATTCACGCGCACGGCGGCGCGTTCAGCGCGGCCGCGCTCGCGCCTTACGCGCGGGCGATGGAGGCACGCTTCGGCCCGCGGCGCTGGCGCACCGGCCAGACGGCGCAGCCGCCCAATGCGCTCAAGCGAACGCTCGGCGGCTGGCTGCTCGGCACGCACTGGTTCACGCGCGAGGTGGTCACGCGGCGCTGGTTCCTGCACCAGCACGTCGCGCCGCTGCGCGTCTGAAGCGCGGCTTTGCCTAGCGCGGGCGCCGCGCGTAGGCCTCGTCGAACAGTCGCTCGAGCGTGCCGTGCGCGCCGCGCAGGCCGTCGACCACGGCCTTCGCCCAGTCGAAATATTCCTGCTTGCGCCCCAGCGACCAGTCCGCCGGCGGGCGATCCACCATGTCGCGCAGGTTGCAGATCTTGTCGGCCAGTTTGACGAGCTTTGCACGCGGGCTCTTGAGATGCGCGCGCTCGACCTGGGCGCGCTTGCGGGCCTCCTTTTTCAGGCTCGTGTCGTCGGTCACCTCGGCGACCACGTCGGCGATCTCGGGACCGAATTCGCGCCGCAACTCCTCATAGGTGGTTTCGGTGTCCTCGATGGTGTCGTGCAGCAGCGCGGCGCAGAGCACGATCGGGTCGGAGATCCCGCCCTCGTTCTTCAGCACGTTGGCGAGCGCAATCGGGTGGTTGATATAGGGCGAGGCCTCGACGTCGCGCCGGCGCTGCATGCGGTGCTTCTCGGCAGCGAAGGCGGCCACCCCGAGGAACAGGGCCAGCGGGTCGGCGGTGTCGGTGGTCATCGGGCGCAGGATCCTCGGGCGCGAGTATGCCCCAGTTGCGCCACCGGGCGCCGCGCGGTTCAGAGGTCCAGCACCCGCAACGCGAACAGAATGAAGGCGGGTGTCAGCGCGATGAGCAGGTCGAGCGGGATCATGCAGGGCTCCGGTTTTCATGGCGCCCCCAGTGTGCGCGCGCCGCTGGCTCAGGGGATGAGCCACCCGGCGCGCAGCCGCGCGACGCCGCGCGGCGGCTAGAATGCCCCATGCCGCCCAGGCTGTTCGACCCTGCTTCGCCGAAGCCCTTCGCGCTCAGCCGCTCCAAGGTCGAGTTGTTCATCGACTGCGTGCGCTGCTTCTGGCTCGACCGGCGCCAGGGCATCGCGCGACCCTCGGGACCGCCCTTCAACCTGAACTCGGCGGTCGATCAGCTGCTCAAGAACGAGTTCGACCGCTATCGCGCCGCGCAGCAGCCGCACCCGCTGATGACCGCGGCCGGCCTGCACGCCGTGCCGCACGCGCACCCGCAGCTTGCCGCCTGGCGCGAGAACTTCAAGGGCGTGCGCAGCGTGCACCGCGAGAGCGGGCTCGAGCTGTTCGGCGCGATCGACGACCTCTGGCGCGACCTCGACAGCGGCGCGCTGATCGTCGCGGACTACAAGGCGACCTCCAAGGCCGGCGAGGTCTCGCTCGACGCCGCATGGCAGATCTCCTACAAGCGGCAGATGGAGTTCTACCAGTGGCTGCTGCGCCGTCAGGGGCTCGACGTCGCGCGGCGCGGCTGGTTCGTCTACGCCAACGGACAGCGCGACCGGCCGAGCTTCGATGGCCGGCTCGAATTCACCCTTCGCATGATCCCCTACGACGGCGACGACGGCTGGGTGGAAGGCACGCTGGCGGCGATCCGCGACACGCTGATGCGGGCCGAGCCTCCGCCGCCGCCGGGCGGCTGCGAATTCTGCAGCTACGCAGCGAAGGCGGCGGGTGTCGGCACGCCCGCCCGAGCGCGCAGCCGGCCGGCGCACCGCGCCGCACCCGCCGCGGCAAGCCTGCCCACCACCGGCGATCTGTTCAGCGATAGCGCGCCGCCGCCTGCGCGAGCGTCTCGGCGACGCGGCGCCTGAGCGCCGGCGGGCCGAGCACCTCGACGTCGGCGCCGTAGCGCAGGATGTCCATCAGCAGTTCGCGGTCGTCGGCGTAGGGCAGCTCCAGGATCCAGCTGCCGTCGGCCTCGCCGCGGGCGCGCTGCTGCGGATGCCAGGTCTGCGCCGAGGCCCAACGGGCGGCCTGCGGCGCGAACCGCAGCTGCGCCCAGCCCACCGGGCGACCGGCGAAGATGCCGTAGCCGCTCGTCAGGTAATCGTCGAGTGCGCTGCGCACGACGTCCTTCGCGCGCAGGTCCAGCAGCAGTGCCTCGCGGATCGCATCGACCGCGAAGCTGCGCAGGCCGCCGCGCAGGTGGCACCAGGCATCGAGGTACCAGTTGTCGCGGTAGTGCACCAGGCGCTGCGGCGAGATCTCGCGCTCGGTTTCGCGGTCTTCCGCGCGGTGGTAATGCCGGATGCGCAGGCGTCGCCGGCGCAGCAGCGCGGTGGCGACGACGCCGAACTGATCACCGCGCGCGCCGCGCCGCCCGGGCTGCAGAATGCGGATGCGCCGTTCGACTTCGCTCCAGGAATGCGCGCCGCTGCCGAGGATCGCGCGCAGCCGCTCGAGCAGCGGCTCGATATGCGGACCGAGCAGACCCGGGTCGAGCTCGACCAGCAGCTTGCGCATGGTGAGCAGCGCGTGCGCCTCGTCGGCCGAAAACCACAGGCCGGGCAGCTCGTAGCGCGGACCGGTGCGACGCGCGCCGAAGCGGTAGCCGCGCGCGGCGCGGTCGTACTCGATCGGCGCGTTGAAGCGGTCGCGCATGTAGTCGAGGTCGCGCTTGAGCGTCGCGCGCGAAACTTCGAGCGCACGCTGCAGCTCGGCGAAGGGCACCGGCGGCCGCTCCTTGAGCAGGCGGTCGATGCGATAGAAGCGCTCGAGCCGTTCCACGCCGATGCTGCGACGTCAGCTGCTGACGCGGTTGCGCCCGCCCTGCTTCGCGCGGTAGAGCGCCTCGTCGGCCGCCTTGATCACCTCGGCCGGCTTCATCCCCGCCTTCGGCTCGGCGGCGCCGATCGAAATGGTCACCGAAAGCGTCTCGTCGGGCGCGCCGTCGCCGCGCTGCTTGGAGCCCTTGCGCTGGCTCTTCGGCCGGTCGTCGCCGCGGATCGCCATGCGGTAGTCCTCGACCGCCTTGCGCACCGCCTCGAGGTGCGGCCGCGCGTCCTTCAGCGGGGTGTCGGGAAACAGCACGGTGAACTCCTCGCCGCCGTAGCGGAATGCGCGCCCGCCGCCACCGACCTCCGCAAGCCGCGCCGCGACCAGGCGCAGCACCTGGTCGCCGACGTCGTGGCCGTGGGTGTCGTTGAACTTCTTGAAATGGTCGACGTCGCCCATCGCCACGGTGTAGCGCGCGCCCAGCGCCCGCATGCGCTCGTCGAGCGCGCGCCGGCTCGGCAGCCCGGTCAGCTCGTCGCGAAACGCGAGGCGGTACGACTCCTGCAGCACGGCGACCAGCAGGATCACGCCGGCCGCGGTCATGAAGGCGGCAAACGCACCGTAGCGATCGATCCACGAACAGGCGACGATGAAGGCCACCAGTGTGCCGGCCTTGCCGACGTCGAGCGCGAGAAAGCGCGGATAGGCGCGCCACACCGCCGCGGCGAAGGCCGCGGCGAACGCGATGCGCCCGACCAGGGGCACCGGCGGCGAACGCAGCGCCCAGTGCTCGAAGGTCGTGATCCAGACGTCGTTTTCGGTGCCGTAGTGGCCCTGCCCCCAGGCTGCCAGCCAGGCCACCAGCACGACCTCGACGACGATCAGCACGATCCAGCGCAGGCTGCCGCCATGCACCGCGCCGCGCTCGGGCAGCACCAGCGCCGCGAAGACATTGAACGGCACCAGCACCACCGCGGCGATGTAGTACACGTGCGCGGCAAAGCTCGTGTAGCCGAAATCGGCCGCGTAGCGCTGCCCGCCGTAGGCCGCGAGCAAGGACAGCGCGACAACGAAGGCGCGCCCGCGGTTGAACCAGAGCGTCACCGCGCCGGCCAACCCGAGCACGGCGTACGGTGCGAGCGTGCGCAGCCCGGCGAGCGAGGGCGGCAGGGAAGGATCGGCGGCCGCCAGCAGCGCCGCGGCGGCGAGGATGCCGCCCGGCACCAGCATTGGCCGGATCCACTCGGGGAGTGATCGAATCACGGCCCTTATTGTCGCCGCATTTGCGCGGCGCTAGTCTCCGAGCCGGTCGGGCCGGAAGCCGACATCGCACACGCGCCCGCGCTGGGCGCGCTTGCCCGCGTAGTCCTTCAGCGCCTTGGCATCGAGCGTGGCGTGCTTGCGCGTGCGCTTCAAGCCCGAGACGCCGAGCGTTTTGCGGTCGGTGACGGCGAGCGCCGCGAGGGTGACCGTGTCGGGCAGCGCGATGATCTGCACCCCCACGCCCCCGTTCGGGCGCAGCGGCAGCTCGTCGAGGGGAAACAGCAGCAGCCGTGCGTCCGAGCTCAGCGCGGCAAGGCTGAGCTTCGCCGCGTCGCCCGCATACTCGACCGGCGCGTTCGCGCGCGCGCCGGCGGCGACGTTCATGAACTCCTTGCCGGCGCGCGTCTTGGTCACGAGGTCACCCAGCTTGCAGAGGAACCCCTGCCCTGCGCTCGAGCTCATCAGCAGCAGGCGCGCTGCATCCTGCGGCGTCGACACGACCGCCAGCCAGACCATGGCGTCGCCGCCCGAGTGCACCAGCGTGTTGACCGGCGCGCCGTCGCCGCGCCCCGCCGGAATGTTCGCCGCGTCGAGCGTCCAGGTCTTGCCCGAGCCGCCGAGCAGGATCACCGCGTCGGTCGTCTTGCATTCGAGCGTCGTCGCCAGCCCGTCGCCGTCCTTGAAAGCGAGCGTCGACACGTCGATGCCGTGGCCGTTGCGCGCGCGCAGCCAGCCCTTCTTAGACAGGATGACGGTGATCGGCTCCTCGAGCACCGCGCGTTCGATGGTCGCGCGACCCGCCGGCTTGATCAGCGTGCGCCGCGCATCGCCGTAGGTCTTCGCGTCCTCGGCCAGCTCGCCGACGACGAGCTTCTTCAATTCCTTCTCGTCGCCGAGGATCGTCTTGTAGCCCTTGCGCTCGGCCTCCAGCCGCTTGCGCTCGTCGTTCAGCTTCACGCCGTCGAGCTTGGTGAGCTGGCCGAGACGCAGATTGACGATGTCCTCGGCCTGGCGCTCGCTGAACTTCCACTTCGCGCGCAGCTTGTCGCGCGCTTCGGCCTGGTCGTCGCAGGCGCGGATGAGCTTGATGATGTCCTCGATCTTGGCGTAGGCGAGCAGCCGCCCGAGCACGATGTGCAGTCGCTCCTCGCATTTTTCCAGGCGGTGCTCGGTACGCCGGCGCACGGTCTGCACACGGAACGCGCCCCATTCGCCGAGGATCTCGACGATGCCCTTGGTTTCCGGCAGGCCGTCGAGACCCAGCCAGGTGAGGTTGATCGCGCCGCGCGTCTCGAGCGAGGTGTGCACGAGCAGTGCCGCCATGGTCTCCTCCGGGTTCTGGCGGGAGGACCGCGGCTCGATCACCAGGCGCAGCTTCGACTTGCGGTCCGACTCGTCGCGCACCGTCTCGACCAAGTCGAGGATGAACTGGCGCAGGCGCTTTTGTTCCTGCGAAACGTCCTTCTTGCCGGCCGACGGCCGCGGATTGACCAGCGCCTCGATCTCCTCGAGCACCTGGCGGCAGGACACGCCGTGCGGCAGCTCGTTGATCACGATGCGCCATTGCCCGCGCGCGAGCGGCTCGACCGACCAGCGTGCGCGCAGCGCGATCGAGCCGCGGCCGGTTTCATAGGCCTGGCGCAGCTCCTCGGCCGGCGAGATGATCTGCCCGCCGCCGGGGAAGTCGGGGCCGGGCAGCTTGTCGAGGACGTCGTCGAGCGTGGCGCGCGGGTGACGGATGACGTGCGCCGCCGCGGCCGCGACCTCCTTCAGATTGTGCGGCGGGATGCGCGTCGAGAAACCGACCGGGATGCCGAACGAGCCGTTCAACAGGCCGAACGGCATGCGCGCCGGCAGCAGCTGGGGCTCGTCGAACTTGCCGTCGTAGTTCCTCACGAAATCGACCGTGCCTTCGCCGATCTCGGCCAGCATCAGCTCGGCGTAGCGCGACAGCCGCGCCTCGGTGTAGCGGTAGGCCGCGGCCGCGTCGCCGTCGCGCGAGCCGAAGTTGCCCTGCCCCTCGATCAGCGGATAGCGCATCGAGAACGGCTGCGCGAGATGCACCATCGCGTCGTAGGTCGAGCTGTCGCCGTGCGGATGGTACTTGCCGAGCACTTCGCCGACGTAGCGCGCGCACTTGGTGAAGCTGCTCGCGCCGGTCTCGCCCATCGCGTAGAGGATGCGGCGCTGCACCGGCTTGAGGCCGTCGGCAATCTCCGGCAGCGCGCGCGATTTGACGGTCGAGACCGCGTAGCCGAGATAGGCCTGGGAGGCGTGCCGCTCGATCGGCGCGGCATCGTCTCCGTTGTCAGGGGCAAACAGATCGAGCGTTTGGGTATCCATCGTTCAATCAAAGAGCGGTAATTGTTTGTCGGACAGCGCGACGGCGAGTTCCACCGCCGCCTTCGCCTTGTGCAGCGTGTCGGCTTGCCCGAGCTTGCCGGCAGCCTCCCAGCGGTAGCGCCCGTGCTCGCCGGCGCCGTGCTCGGCAGCGAGCGTGATGCGGCCGAGCTTCGCCTTGCCCTGCCAGTAGGCGTGGCCCCGGTAGGCCTTCTCCCAGTACGGTTTCGGTTGGCGTTTTGTTTTTCTTTTCTTTGGCATGGCTAAGGGGTCAGACCCCTGTGGATAACTTCAAAAACCCTCCTCGCCTGTCGTCGACCTCGTGGAAGTTATCCACAGGGGTCTGACCCCATGGTCGCCTAGACATCGGCTTCTACGGTTTTCCAGTGCTCGCGCATCCAGTTGCGCCGGCCCTCGGCTTCGCCCGCGTCCATCAGCAGCTCGAAGGTTTCGCGCGCCTTCTTGATGCGTGCGGCATCGAGCTGCATGCGCACCAGGCGCCGGGTGTCCGGGTTCATGGTCGTTTCCCACAACTGCTCGGGGCTCATCTCGCCCAGGCCCTTGAAGCGCGAGATCTCCCAGCTGCCCTCGCGCACCTTTTCCTTTTTCAGCTGATCGAGCACTTCCTCGAGCTCATCGTCGTCCAGACAGTACAGGCGCTTGGCGGGTTTGCCCTTGCCCTGCGCGGGCACTTCGACCTTGTAGAGCGGCGGCTGTGCGACGTACAGGTGCCCGGTCTCGACGAGCTTCGGGCAGTGCGTGAAGAAAAACGTCAGCAGCAGCGCCTGGATGTGTCCGCCATCGACGTCGGCGTCGGTCATGACGACCACCTTGCCGTAGCGCAGCCCGGACAGATCCGGCGTGTCGCCCGCGCCGTGCGGATCGACGCCGATCGCGGTGGCGATCGCCTGCAGCTCCTTGTTGGCGAGCACCGTGCGGCTGTCCTTCGACATCGAGTTGAGCACTTTGCCGCGCAGCGGCAGGATCGCCTGCGACTCCTTGTCGCGCGCCTCCTTCGCCGAGCCGCCGGCCGAATCGCCCTCGACCAGAAACAGCTCGTTGCGCGCGACGTCGCCCGAGGCGCAGTCGACCAGCTTGCCGGGCAGCGTGGCGATGCCGCTCGATTTCTTGCGCTCGACCTTCTTGCCGCGCGACAGGCGGTTCATCGCCTGCTCGATGGCGAGCTCGACGATCTTCTTGCCGTCGTCGGGATGCTGGTTGAGCCACAGCTCGAAGGCGTCCTGCACGCAGGCCTCGAGCAGCTTCGCGGCATGACGCGTGGTGAGCTTTTCCTTGGTCTGGCCGTGGAACTGGGTGCGCACGATGCGCGCCGAAAGCGTGAAACAGGCGCGGCTCCAGACGTCATCGGCGATCAGCTTGACGCCCTTCTGCGCCAGGCCACGCGTCTCCATGAACGCGACGACCGCATCGAAGATGCCCGATCGAAAGCCCGCCTCGTGCGTGCCGCCCGAGCGCGTCGGGATCAGGTTGACGTGCGAATCGGCAAAGGTTTCGCCCTCGGTCACCCAGCCGAGCGCCCAGGCGGCGCCCTCGCCCGGCTCGATCTCGCTGAATTCGGCCGCCGCCCTGTCGTCGAACATGCGCTCACCGGCGAACAGCGGCGCGACCAGCGCGCGCCCGGCGAGCATGAACTCGAAGTACTGCGCCATGCCGCGCTCGTACTTCCACTGTCGCTCTTCCTTGCCTTCCACGCGCAGCACGGTCGTCAGACCGGGCAGCAGGTAGGCCTTCGAGCGGATGAGGTGCTCGAGCTCGGCCATGGGAATGCCCGGCGAGTCGAAGTACTTCGGATCGGGCCACAGGCGCACCACGGTGCCGGTTGCGCGCTTATCCTTGGCGCGCTCGCTCTTCAGCTTCTGCTTGAGCTCGCCGCCCTCGAAGGCGAGCGTGTGCTTCTGACCATCACGGAATACGCTGACTTCGAGCCGCTTCGAGAGGGCGTTCGACACGGCCACGCCGACGCCGTGCAGACCGCCGGAGATGTGGTACACGCCCTCGCCGGACTTGGAGAACTTGCCGCCCGCGTGCAGCATGGAAAACGCGACCTCGACCGCCGGCTTTTTCTCGATCCGGTGCATGTCGACCGGGATGCCGCGGCCCTCGTCGGCGACTTCCACCGAGCCGTCCTTGAACACCGAAACCGTAATGCGCTTGCCGTAGCCCGCGAGCGCCTCGTCGATCGCGTTGTCGATCACTTCCTGCACGACGTGCAGCGGATGCGCCGTGTGGGTGTACATACCCGGCATGCGGCGCACGGGCTCGAGTCCCTTGAGCGCCTGGATTGCGGATGCGTCGTAGACCTGCCGTCGTGCCATCGTCCGTCCTGCGTCGGCTGAGTGCCTGAAAACCCAACTTGTAGTGCCCTGGCGGGCGCAAAACCCTACATATTGTAGTCTCACCCGCCCGGCCGGGCACTCGGGTAGGCTCGCCCCATGAACCCCGAGATCCTCTTCGCCCCCCATGCCGGCCGCTGCCTGCGCGCCGGGATCGTCGGGGCGGGCGAATTCGGCGCCTCCTTCATCTACCGCTCGGCGCGCGCCACGGGGCTCGCGGTCGAGGCGGTCGCCGACCCCGACACCGCACGGGCGCTCGAGGCCGCGCGCCGCGCCGGGATCGAGCGGGTGCGCCTTTGCGCCCACCGCGCCGCCGCACTCGATGCACACGCGCGCGGCGAATTCGTCGTCGTCGAGGACGTCGAGCTGCTCGTCCAGCTGCCGCTCGATTTCGTCGTCGAGGCGACCGGCCATCCCGAGGCTGCAGCGCGCAGCGCGCTGGCCGCGCTCGGCGCCGGCCGGCACGTGGCCATGGTCAGCAAGGAAGCCGACTGCGTCGCGGGGCCGATGCTCCAGGCAAAGGCCAACGCCGCGGGGCTGATCTACACGCCGGTCGACGGCGACCAGCCGAGCCTGATGGTGGCGCTGGTCGGCTGGGCACGCATGCTGGGACTGGAGATCGTCTGCGCCGGCAAGTCAGGCGAGTACGACTTCGTGCTCGATGCCGCGGCCGGCAGCGTGACGAGCACCGCGACCGGACACGCGCTGCCTGCGCCGGACTTCGCGCGACTCTGGTCGGCGCCGCCCGAACGGCTCGCGGCCTGCGTGACCGCGCGCGCGGCGCAGCTCGCGCCGCTGCCGCGCGCCACGGTGCCCGACTATTGCGAGCTCGCCATCGTGTCGAACGCGACCGGCCTGACACCGGACACGCCGGCGCTGCATGCGCCGATCGCGCGCACGCTCGAGCTGCCGGAGCTGTTTCGGCCGCGCTCGGCCGGCGGCCTGCTCGCGGGCGAAGGGCGCGTCGACATGTTCGTCTGCCTGCGCCGCCCGGACGAGCTTTCCTTCGCCGGCGGCGTGTTCGTCGTCGTGCGCTGCGACGACGCGTCGACCTGGCGCGTGCTGAAAGGCAAGGGCGTTCCGGTCAGCGCAGACGGCGCCACCGCGCTGCTGCACAACCCGGTGCATCTGCTCGGCATCGAAGCGCCGATGTCGCTGTTCAGCGCCGGGCTGCTGCATGCGCCGGCGGCCGTACTGCAGCCGCGCTGCGACCTGGTGGCGCGGGCGAGCCGCGCCCTCCCCGCGGGCACGCGGCTTGCGATCGGCGCGCGCCACGCGGTCGACGGCGTCACGCCGGAACTGGTCGAGGCCGCCCCGCTCGCCGACGACCGTCCGCTGCCCTATTACCTGGCCGCAGGTTGCCGCCTGCGCGTCGACGTCGCCGCCGGCGCGCCGATCACGCGCGCCGCGATCGAAGTACCCGCTGACTCGATGCTGTGGCAGCTGCGCGCCGAGCAGGACGCGCACTTCTTCGGCGCCGGACGATGAACGACGATGCGCGACACGCAAACGATACCGATCGTCGACGCGCACCACCACCTCTGGGACCTCGACAGGGGTCCGCTGTATTACCCCTGGCTGCAGGACCCCGAGCCGCACGCCTTCTTCCTCGGCGACTACCGCGCGCTCAGGCGCAGCTACCTGCCGCAGGACTACCGTCGCGACGCGGCGCACCACCGCGTGGTCAAGACGGTGCACGTCGAGGCCGAATGCGCACGCACCCAGCAGGTCGAGGAAACGCGCTGGCTCACCGAGGTGAACGCGAAGTGCGGCATGCCGAACGCGATCGTCGCGCACGCCTGGTTCCACACGCCCGACGCGGAGGCGATCCTCGCGCGCCACGCCGAGTACCCCCTGGTGCGCGGCATCCGCTCGAAGCCGGTCACCGCGAACGCGCCGTCCGATGCGCGGCCGACCGGGCCCGGCACGATGCAGGACCTGAAGTGGCTCGCCGGCTACCGGCTGCTCGCGAAGTTCGGCTTCTCCTGGGACCTGCGCGTGCCGACCTGGCACCTCGAGGACGCCGCGGCCGTGGTGCGTGCCAATCCCGACATTCCGGTGGTGCTCAATCACACCGGTTTCCCCTGGGACCGCAGCGCGGAGGGACTTGCGCTGTGGCGGCGCGGCATGCGTGCGCTCGCCGAGAACGCGCATTGCAGCTGCAAGCTGTCTTGCCTGTGCCTGCGCGAAGGCGCCTGGGACTACGCAGACAATCGCCGCATCGTGCTGGAGACGATCGAGCTGTTCGGCGTCGAGCGCTGCATGTTCGCGTCGAACTTTCCGGTCGACGGCGTGCGTGTGTCGTTCGCGCAGATGTTCGACGATTTCACGCGCATGACGGAGGATTTTTCGGCATCCGAGCGCCGGCTGCTGTTTCACGACAACGCGACGCGGTTCTATCGGCTGTAACCCTGCGCAGCGCCGGGTGCGCGATCCTCTGAACGCGCCGCAGGAAACGGCGGTCTAACGATTGAAGCAGGCCGGGGAATCGCGCGGCGCTTCGGTAAAATCAACCGACTAGAGGAGTTCAGCCATGACGAACGCAGCGAAATTCATTTCGATTGCGGCCGCGCTATGCCTTGGCGTGAGCGCTGTCGCATCCGCGCAGACGCTGAAGAAATACATCACGCCCGAGGGCAAGACCGTGTACTCGGACACGCCGGTTCCGGGCGCCAAGGAGGTCGGCGAAATCAAGCCGCCGCCGAAGGTCGATCCGTCGTCGCGCTCGCAGGCCCAGGGCGCGGCGCAGCGCGACGCAGAGGACGTCAAAGCGGTTGACAAGCGACTCGAGGAACGCGCGACGCAGCGCAGCCGGATCGAGGCCGCCGAAGCGAAGCTCGAGGAAGCCAAGCGCACGCTCGCTGAGGGCAAGGAACCGCTGCCCGGCGAGCGCAAGGGCACCGCGGGCGGGCAGTCGCGCCTCGCCGACGAGTACTGGCAGCGGCAGAAGGCGAACCAAAAGGCGGTCGAAAACGCGCAGAGAGCGCTCGACGCAGCGCGCGGGGGACAGTAGGCAAACAGCGAAAAGGGGGCAGGCAGGCCCCGCAGGATCGCGCCGGCCCTCTGTGAAGTACGCCTAACCCATCGTCGGCATGTGAAAGCCGGGCGCCGGGGTATCCTGGTGCGGCCAGCGCGAAGTGATGACCTTGGTGCGCGTGTAGAACTTGACGCCTTCCATGCCGTGCACGTGCAGGTCGCCGAACAGCGAGCTCTTCCAGCCCCCAAAGGAGAAGAAGGCCATCGGCACCGGGATCGGCACGTTGACGCCGACCATGCCGATCGAGACCTCGTTCGCGAAGCGCCGCGCCGCGCCGCCCGACTCGGTGAAGATCGCAGCGCCGTTGGCGTAGGGGTTGGCGTTGACCAGCGCGATCGCCTCCTCGAGCGTCTTCGCGCGCAGCACGACGAGCACCGGACCGAAGATTTCGTTCTGGTAGACCGCCATCTGCGGCGTGACGTGATCGAACAGCGTCGTGCCGAGATAAAAGCCGTCCTCGTAGCCTTTCACCTTCAGGCCGCGGCCGTCGACCACCGCCGTCGCGCCTTCCTTGACGCCCTGGTCGACGTAGCCCTTGACCTTGTCGCGGTGCTCGCCCGTGACGAGCGCGCCCATGTCCATGCCTTCGCGATCGCCCGGCCCGACCTTGACCGCCTTCGCCTTCTGCGCGAGCAGCTTGACGAGCGGGTCGCCCGCCTCGCCGACCGCGACGACCGCCGAGACCGCCATGCAGCGCTCGCCCGCGGAGCCGTAGGCAGCGCCGATCAGCGCGTCGGCGGTGAATTCCAGGTCCGCGTCGGGCAACACCACGGCATGGTTTTTCGCGCCGCCGAGTGCCTGCACGCGCTTGCCGAGCCGCGCCGAGGTTTCGTAGATGTATTTTGCGATCGGCGTCGAGCCGACAAAGCTCACCGCATCGACGCCGGGATGCGTGAGGAGGGCATCGACCGCCGCCTTGTCGCCATGCACGACGTTGAACACGCCGTCGGGCAGCCCCGCCTCCTTCAGCAGCTCAGCCATGCGAATCGAGGCCGACGGGTCCTTCTCGGAAGGCTTGAGCACGAAGGTATTGCCACAGGCGAGCGCAACCGGAAACATCCACAGCGGCACCATCACCGGAAAGTTAAACGGCGTAATACCCACGCAGACGCCCACCGGCTGACGCACGCTGTGGCTGTCGACCTGTGTGCCGACGTTCTCGGCATGCTCGCCTTTCAGCAGGTGCGGAATTCCGCAGGCGAACTCGATCACTTCGATGCCGCGCTGAATCGAGCCGGCCGCATCCGGAATGGTCTTGCCGTGCTCCTCGGACACCCGGCGCGCCAGATCCTGCTGCTGATCCTGCATCAACTGCAGAAAGCGCTGCAGGATGCGGCTGCGCCGCAGCGGCGGCGTGTCGCGCCAGGCGGGCAGCGCCCGCCGGGCGGCCTGCACTGCGGCGTCCACCGTCTTGGCATCGGCGTAGGGCACGCGGCGGATGACCTGCCCGGTCGCCGGATTGAAGACGTCGCCCATGCGCGCGGCCTGTGTCACGGTCCGGCCGTCGATCCACAGCGGAATCACGTCGAGCTTGAGTTCAGCGGGCTTGTTCATGCGCATCTCCTCGGCCTGCGTTGGCTCATAGAGCGGAGATCTTACGCGGTTCGTGACCGAATGCACATTTCGCCCCCGTCTGGGCGATAGACACCCGCGGTCGCTTAGCGTAGCGTGATTGCGACATCGACCCTCCCCACAGCGGGCGGGACAGCATGCAATCGGCAGAGAAAACGAAATCGCACACAACGGGCACCGCGACGCGGCGTAGCGTGCGGCGCCCCGCCGCCTCGCGCGCCCGCGCTGCGGCAAGCCGCCGGCGCGAGCAAAGCGCCGAGTTCGCCGAACTGAAGCTCGAGAGCGTTTTCGAGACGAGCCCCGAGCCGCTCGCGATCAGTCGCGCCTCCGATGGCGCGCATATCGCGGTCAACCGTGCATGGTGCGACACAACCGGTCACTGCCGCGAGAAGGCAATTGGGCGCAGCGCGCTCGATCTCGGCATGTGGGCCGACCCGAGCGAACGCGAACGACTGCTCGCCTGGCTCGCGCAGAACGGCCCGGTGTCCGGTTTTCAGACGCGCTTCGTGCGCGCAGACGGCAGCACGATGGACGTCACGCTGTCGTGCCGGCGCACTGAACTCGATGGCGAGCCCTGCCTGACCTACGCCTGGCGCGACAACAGCCACGAGCGCCGCATCGCGCGACGCGTCGCCGCATCAGAGGAGCGGTTCTCGAAGGCGTTCTACGCGAGCCCCGACGCAATCGTGATCTGCCGGCTCGAGGACGGTCGAATCGTGGAGGCGAATCTCGGCTTCGAGCGGCTGACGGGCTACAGCGCGGAGGAAGCGCTCGGCAAGAGCGCGCTGGAGCTCGGCATCTATCCGTCGGCCGAACTGCACGAGCGCATGCTGGCGCGCCTGCGCAACGGCCGCGCGATCCGCGAGTTCGAGGGCTTCGTGCGCACCCGCAGCCGGACGCAGCGCGTGGTGCGCTACTCGGTCGAGCGACTGATGCTCGGCGACGCTGATTACGGCATCGCGGTCATGCACGACGTCACCGAGGAACGTGCCGCCGCGCAGGCAGTAACCGCGAGCGAGCGGCGCTATCGCGCGCTGTTCCATCACGCACATGATCCGATCGCGCTGGTTTCGCCGGAAGGCCGCATCCTGGAAGCGAACCCGGCCTTCTGTACCGCGCTGGGCGAATCCTGCGAGGCCATTGTCGGACGCTCGATCCTCACTCTGTTCGCCGACAGTGATCCGGCGCGCGAGGCGGGCCGCCTCGCCTACCTGCTCGAGCACGGCGTCTCACGCGGCGAGCGGACCGTGCGGCGCAGCGATGGCAGCCACTTCGATGTGGAGGTCAGCGCCTGGCTGCTGCCTGACGGCAACATCCAGACCATTGCGCGTGACATCTCGGCGCGCAAGCGCGGCGACGCACTGATGCGCAAGGCGGCACGCAGCATTTCGGCGCACACCGGAACAGCGTTCTTCCGCAGCGTGGTGCAGTTCCTGTGCGATGCGCTCGAGGCCGACATGGCGTTCGTCGGCGAGCTGCTGCCAGATGGCGCGCACGTGCGCACGCTCACGTTCTGGCGCGACGGCGAGCTCGCGGAGAACTTCGAATACGCCCTGGCGGGCTCGCCGTGCGTCGCAGCCTTCGACCGCACGGGCGTCGTGATACACCCGCGCGACGCAGCGAAGCTGTTTCCGCTCGACGAAGGACTGCGCGCGCTCGGAGTGCAGGGCTACGCCGGCACCTCGCTGTACCGATCGAATGGCGATCCGCTGGGCATCTTGGTGGTGCTGACACGGGTGCCGATCGAGCACACGCGCCAGGTCGAACGGCTGCTCGAGGTCTGCGCCGCGCGCACCGGGGCAGAAATCGAACGGGCACGCGAAGAAGCGGGCCTGCGCGCACGCATCGCGACGCTCGAAGCGCAGAGGGTGAAGGAGCGCCGCAGCAGCACGCCCAAGGCGGCCACTCCCCGCACGCCCGTGCGCCGCTAACCGCGCCACCCGTCGCAGCCGGCTGCAGCCGCAGCCTATACTGCGCCGGCATGCCCGAGCCGCTCGTTCCCGCCGCGCTTGCCTTCACGGCTGAAGGCACGCCCTGGTCTGCGGCGTATGGCGACGTCTACCACAGCAGCGCCGGCGGACCGGCGCAGGCGCGTCACGTGTTCCTCGCCGGCACCGGCTTGCCCGAGCGCTGGCGCGGTCGCGATCGGCTGGTGGTACTCGAGACCGGCTTCGGTCTCGGGTTGAATTTTCTCGCCACCTGGCAGGCCTGGCGCAGCGACCCGGCGCGTTGCACACGCCTGCACTACGTCTCGATCGAAAAGCATCCATTCGCGCGCGCCGACCTCGAGGACGCGCACCGACGGCACGCGGAATTCGCTCCGCTCGCCACGCAGCTGCATGCGCAGTGGCCACTGCTGGTTCCCGGTCTGCATCGCCTGACTTTCGACGACGAGTACGTCGTCCTGACCCTTGCGTTCGGCGATGCGGCGCAGCTGCTGCCGCAATTGCGCTTGCGCGCCGACGCCCTCTACCTGGACGGTTTCGCACCGGCGAAAAACACCGAGCTGTGGTCACCGGGTCTGATGAAGGCACTCGCGCGCCTCGCGGCGCCCGACGCCCGGGCTGCGACCTGGAGCGCGGCGCGCGAGGTGCGGGACGCGCTTTCGAGCGCCGGATTCGCGGTCGCCACGCGTCCGGGTTTCGGCCCCAAGCGCGAAATGACGGTGGCGCAGCTGACGGCGCGTGGCCGCCGAGCCGCGCCGCGGGCAGCGCCGAGCGAGCGACGCGCGCTGGTGGTGGGTGGCGGCATCGCAGGCGCCGCGGTTGCCGAGCGCCTGGCGCGGCGCGGCTGGCACATCGTGCTCGTCGAGCGCGGCGCCGAGGTCGCGGGTGCCGCCTCAGGCAATCACGCGGGCAGCTTCCACCCCGTGGTCACCGCGGACGACAGCCGGCTCGCGCGGCTGACCCGCGCCGCAACCCTGCATGCCCGGCGGCATTGGGACGCGCTGGACGCTGCGGGCCACGCGCTGCGCCGCGACCACTGCGGCGTGCTGCAGCTCGCGCGCGACGCGCGCGAGGCGAACGCGCAGCGCCGGGCACTCGAGATGCTGCGCTATCCGCCCGAGTACGTTCGCGCCGCGACGGTCGAAGAGGCATCCGCACACGCCGGCATCATCCTGGGCGCGGGCGGGCTGTGGTTCGCGCAGAGCGGCTGGGTACAGCCGCGCACGCTGGTCGCGGCGCTGCTCGCGCGTTGCGGGGCGGCGCTCGACCTGCGGCTCGGCGTCGCGGTCGCCAGCCTCGAGCATGACGGCGCCGAGTGGCTGCTGCGCGATGCGGACGGCGCGGTCATCGACGCGGCGCCGCTGGTGGTGCTCGCCAACGGCATCGACGCGACCGCGCTCGCGCGCGTGCCGCAACTCGAACTGCGCAGGGTACGCGGCCAGCTGAGTCACCTGCCCGCCGAGCGCATCGATGCGCCGCGTGCCGTGGTGCTGCGTGGCGGCGCGCTGCTGCCGCCGGTCGACGGCCTGTGCGTGGTCGGCGCGAGCTACGACTTCGACGATGCGGATCCGATGCCGCGCATCGACGCCCACGCCGGCAACCTCGCACGCCTCGAACGCATCGCGCCGGGCGCGGCCACCGGCATCGATCCCGCGACGCTCGACGGACGCGTCGGTTTTCGCGCGGTGACGCCCGATCGCCTGCCGATCGTCGGCGCGCTGCCACGGCCCGGGCACCCGGTCACCGCGAGCGGCGGCGCGCTGCGCCTGGCGGCCCTGGAACGCCAGCCCGGATTGTTCGGCGCCTTCGGCTACGGCTCGCGCGGCGAGCTCCAGTTCCACACCGACTTCGGCTGCGGACACACAATAACTTAGCAAGAACAGTGCTAAAACTCGTATACTAGTTCTTCTTATTGCTTTTGAGTACATCATCGGATTCTCCGTAGTCGGCACCGTAGCCACGAGAGTAAT
>Ga0209536_100003760_pt1 | contig 24206 bp, 18 predicted proteins | sample DeeMarSeWOR28_12_FD_187461 | JGI IMG/M metagenome (GOLD analysis project Ga0209536, IMG submission 187461) | Marine sediment microbial communities from White Oak River estuary, North Carolina - WOR-2-8_12 (SPAdes) (version 2) | ecosystem: Environmental > Aquatic > Marine > Intertidal zone >...
ATTATCCAGACTGAATGCATATTAATTTGTAGTTGTTAATTCTCTGAAAATATCTTCAAGTTTTGTTTCAATCGGTGTCATTTCAGTAAGCACCCAATTCTTCTTAACGCACAGATTGAAAATATCTTTTCTTACCGAGCGATCATCTTTACTGCTTACGATAAATGAATTTTGCGATTCTTTGTCAAAATCGGCAATACCAACTGTTTCAATTTCTCTCAGGGCAGAGATAACATCATCTCTGTTTTCTGATTCCCCGATCTGCACCCGCACCATCTCCTGCCCCCTGGCTCTTTTACGGAGCATTTCAGAAGTTCCGTCCGCAACAATTTTTCCCTTATTAATAATCAGAATTCTATCGCAGGTAGCTTCGACTTCTGGTAATATGTGGGTACTTAAAATCACAGTTTTTCGTTTACCGAGTTCTTTTATCAGCTTTCTTATTTCCACAATTTGATTTGGATCGAGTCCGGAAGTAGGCTCATCCAGAATTAATATCTCAGGATCATGAATCATTGCCTGAGCCAAACCTACTCTTTGCCGGAATCCTTTTGAAAGCTCACCGATCTTTTTATGCTTCTCAACGTTGAGACCGCAGACGTAGACCATTTCTGCAATTCTTTTCTGAACTTTATCCTTTGGAACAGCCTGCAGATCAGCAACAAATTTCAGATAATCTAACACCGGCATATCGTAATAAAGAGGATTATTTTCCGGTAGGTACCCGATTTTCTTCTTTATATCCTCCTGGTTTTCCAATACAGAAAATCCATTTACAGTCGCATTACCGTCAGATGGAGCGATGTAGCAGGTTAAAATCTTCATTGTAGTAGTTTTACCGGCACCGTTCGGTCCAAGAAATCCCAGGATTTCGCCCTCTTTAACCTCAAAGGAAATATTGTCTACTGCTCTTTGCGAGCCGAATTTTTTTGTAAGATTATTAACTACTATACTCATTGTTTTCAAATTTAGGAATAAAATCGGTTGCAAAGTTATATAGCCGTTAAAATAAATTCAACTGTATTCAGAGAAATTTGTAATCGTTAGACTTAATAGTTGCCTATGTAAAATACAATTTTTAAAAAAACATTTGCTAAGTATCAAATATTAAGCTAAATTCATCCCTAAAATTCTGTGTCATAACACAAAAACAGAGATCTTATGAAAATTTCAGTCATATTCATCCCAGTTATTTTATTAATGTTAATGAGTGAATTTAGTTACTCAGTTCCCCGTTACGCAGTGCGCTTAGGTGATAAATGCATCGACTGCCATTATAATCCAACCGGAGGAATTATCCGGAATGAAAACGGCTGGAACTTCGGCAAAAATATCATGAGTGCCATTTCTCCACGCGAGCAGAATTTTGTTATGACCCCTAAAATCGGAGATAACATTACAATTGGACTAGATTACAGAACCCAGTTTCTTTATTCAACGGAAAAAGAAAAATATGATTTCCAGCAGATGACAGGATCAATCTATACAAATTTTGCACTTGCTGATAATATTAACCTTGTAGGCAGATACGATTTTATTCAGGAAATATGGGAAGCATTCGGAGTCCTTCATTTTTTGCCAAATAACGGTTATATAAAAGTCGGATCATTTCAACCAAATTTCGGGATCCGGCTGGATGATCACACTGCATATACACGCGGCGGAGATCTCTTCCTGCTTTTTTCCGGAGGAAATAACCGGCAGGGTTTGATCTATTCACCATGGTACACCGAAGTTGGTGCCGAAATCGGAATTTATATCAGCAACTGGGCACTGTTAACAGCAAGCGCAGGATCGAATATTTCCTCGAACAGAACGCTTACCAAAGATCCTACTTATACGGCACGACTGGAAATGAACCCGAAAATTGGAAAAGTGGGCTTAATGTTTGGAGGCTCTTACGCCGCTGCTAAAATTCCTCAAACTTCCGATTTTTATGGAGCATTTGCAGGATTCGGTTACAAAAGGTTCACTTTACTGGGTGAATTTGACAGAGCAAACAACATAATAACCGCAGGTACAAAATCAAATATTCTTTTAATCGAAGCAGCTTATGCAATTACAATTGGATTAGATGCTATTGTAAGATGGGATTGGCTCGATCCTGATATTAATGTCAGCAGCGATGAAGTCCAGCATATTATTGTCGGTTTTGAGTGGTTCCCCTATTCTTTTGTTGAAATAAGACCGCAGTACAGATTTATGATCGAAGATCCCAGTGTAACCAACGATTCATTTGTACTACAATTTCATTTTTGGTATTAATTGATCTTTTAAGATGCTGATTTAGTAAAGTGATATCCTAATTTGTCTTGTAATGCTCCACAAACTTTTCTTCTTTATGCAGAAATTCGACTAGTTCTTTCTTATAAGGTGTAAGTAAATCTTTCGTCCATCTGATATATCTGCTATCGTATTGACAAAGCAATTTTGTTTCTTTAATGCAGGTTTCATCAAAATTTTCTTCAGGAAAGATTTTATTTACCAAACCCATTTCGAGTGCCTCTTCTGCTGAGATCTCTCCGCCGTTAAAGACAAATTCAGATGCCTTTCCCAGGCCGATATATTTTGGAAGGAAGAAAGGCAATGCACCTCCTGGATGCAGGCTATATTTAACATGATTAAGTGAGAAGACAGAGTTTTCAGAAACAAATCTAAAATTTGAGGCTAAACTTGCCCCGAAGAATGACGTAACGATCGTTCCATTTAAACCGCTGACGACAAAACGCCTGTAGTTTACACTAGCCATAATAAAACTATTTAAAACATTTACTTCTCTTGTTCTGATTTGTGAGCGCTCCTGTGGTGAAAGTATATTGTGTCTACCCTCAGAGTGGTCTTTACCCGTTATGCTTGTGAGAAAAACTTCGTAAGCCGTATTTCCATAGCAGCCTTTTTCATTTAAGAGTAAAACCGCCTTTACCTTATCCTCTTCAGCCACAATATCAAACCACTGAAGAATCCTGCGGCTTATATCCAGGTCGGTCAGGCTGTAAAAGGCGTTGCATTTAACCTTTATAATTGCAATCGCTTCATCCAGATAACATTTAAATTCATTGTTCTCAAATTCCAGAGTAACAGGTTCCTTCATTTTGAACTCCTGTTGTGATAATTGAAAATCATTACGTTAAAATTAATATTCTTTTTACTGAATTAACAGAACAGTAAGCAGGAAATCACAATTTATTAAACATAATATTGAAGTGGTTTGTATTCGCTTCGCCAGATCTCAAAATAGTTCTTCATTCGTCCGGCAAAGAAACTTGATTTTTCTGAATAGATCCTTCTTCCAATAAATTTAGCTTCTCTAAGCAAATCAATTAATCTCTTATCAATAAATACAATCAATTCCTTTGTATGAAAATCACTTTGAAATTTATCTTCGTTAGTTAATATTTCCTGCTTCAGAAGAAAGAGATCATTTGCATCACCGAGAATATCTGACAATTTACCCAGCATATCTACCAAAGGACTCATAATTTCGGACCAGATATTGCTTAAAATTCGTATAGAATACCATAGATCTTTTACCCTTTTCCTCCATTCGTGCACGTTCTCCTTTATAGCTTCTTCAAGGACTTTTATCATTTGTGTCTGTCCTTTTTCATATATTCTTTGCAAATCATAATAAATGAGTTTAAAGTTGTCCCCGGAAAAGGGATAATCAAAAATGCGGCTGCGGGCTAAAATCAATTCGGGAGATAAAGTGCTGATAATACCATCAGTACTTGCAGTAGATGAACTTATTTGTTCATGTCTGTTTACTAAAAAATCTTTAAATGAAGAAAAATCGAGCTTCTCGTAATCGTAATCCAGATTTTTTATCAGCTTATCAAAAGTAAATATCAGTACCGTGCTGTCTCTAAGTGCAGAAAGTGTCCTGCCTGCATCCCTGTAAAAAGAATTTTCAGATTGATATAGATCAATACCAAGTTTTGATCTGACCAATCTTAAAACAGTACGTATTTTTTTAAAATTTTTTCTTGAGTCGTGAATATCTTCGCTGCTTACACCGTTTTCTTTTGAAATATCGAAAATCGATTTATCAATTCTTTCTAAAATAATCCTTTTCAGACCAAAGCTGAGAGTTTCATTATTTTCAAGCCGATAGCTCATTCATCAAAGAAAAAGTAGTATTAAAATCAGTTTATTGAATAGAAAGTTAAATAAATTTTCAACAATTTGTTATTTGACTACAGGATATAAAAATAGGATAATTGCGTTATATTTACCCTAAAATATTTACTTTTCTATAAAATCAAGACATTGAGTGCTAAAATCAAATAAACATACTTCCCCCTTGAAATTCCTCTCTAAAGAAAGAAGAAAAACTTTCAATTTACAGGAAACTGATATTGACGAGATAGAAATCGATGGAAAAGTAACTCCAAGATTTACTGGTGAATTCTGGACTTCGAAGCAGAGGCAAAACAATCCGCTGCATGAAATTTCTTACCGTGCATGCTTTAAAGCTGAGCTGCCAAGGTTTTTTATAAATCTGTTCACAAAAGAAGGAGATACAGTATACGATCCTTTTGCCGGAAGAGGAACGACAATAATTGAAGCAGCACTTATGGGAAGGCATGTAATTTCAAATGATATTAATCCGCTAAGCAAAATTCTATGTGAGCCAAGACTTTCGGTTCCATATTTTAGTGAAGTTGAGGAGAGATTAAAGCGGATTAATTTTCCTGAAAAACTTAAGGCAGAAATTGATCTGTCCATGTTCTATCACCCCGATACAGAATCCGAATTAGTATCATTGAAAAAATATCTTATTGAAAGAAGTGAATCAGGTAAAGATGATAACATCGACCGATGGATAAGAATGGTAGCCACAAACAGGCTAACCGGGCATTCCAGGAATTTTTTCTCGGTTTATACTCTTCCTCCGAATCAAGCTCTTTCTCCCGAAAGACAAAAGAAAATAAATAAAGAAAGAAATCAAAAACCGGCTTATAAAGATGTAAAACAGATTATTCTTAAAAAGACCGTTGATTTAACAAAAGGAATTAATGATAAACTTATTGAAAAACTTAAAGTAATAAATCAAAAGGCGAAATTTTTAACCGATGACGCCAGGGAAACAAAAAGCATAAAGCCGAACTCAATTAATTTAACGATCACCTCACCTCCCTTCTTGGATGTAGTTAATTACAGAGATGATAACTGGCTAAGATGCTGGTTCAACGATATAGACACTGACGAAATAGCAAAGAAAATTACCATCAGCAAAAAGCTGCCGGACTGGGGACATGTTATGGGTGAAGTATTTAAAGAATTATTTAGAATAACAAAGGAAAATGGATGGGTAGCTTTTGAAGTAGGTGAAGTACGCAAAGGTAAAGTAAAACTGGACGAACATATTGTCCCTCTTGGATTGCAGGCAGGATTCAAATGTGAAGGTATAATAATTAATCTTCAGAATTTTACTAAAACCGCAAATATCTGGGGAATAAAAAACAACGAGATCGGAACGAACACAAACAGAATTGTCCTGTTCAGGAAGTAGTATTAAATACAAAGTATATATTCAGGGTTTAATCGATAAGAATATAACACTTCAATAATCGATATTCTACGCCAACCTTCGGTGAGCAAGTACGATTTTCAACATTTGGATAACATTGAATAACGAACGCCGAATGATGAAGTTAGGCGGAAGTAAGAATTAAGAGGAAAAAGGTAAATAGTGACGAGTGACAAGTGACGGATGACCAGTAGCTCGTTACTTGTTACCTATAATAATTTGGAGGAAGAAGAGTTGATTTGGAATAATGGAAGATTGGAATAATGGAAAATGTACTGGTTTAGAAGTGGAAAAGTTTAGGGGTTTAGAGGTTTAAGTGACAGGTAACGCGTGACTTGTAACTAGTTACTCGTTACGTGTTACTTGTTACTTCACATATTCACAAGTGAATTGTTGATTAATAATAAACCATTAAACTTATAAACTGTTAAACCATCTTGCTGTGTGAGATATTAAATTAGAAATATATCGAAATCTTTTACTATAATTATTTATACTCTACTTTCTGACCAAAGGCGGGATTTCCACTTTATTATAACTTGATACCCTGTATTCGCTTGGCAATCGGAATTTATTTGATGCCATTTTCTTTTAAACGCTCCTCAAAAAAATTGCGCTTGCCCCGCTCAAGCGGTGGTTAAGAATTTATTCGAAGTGCAGCGTTAAAAAATAAATGCTGTTTGAATCCGGCAACTGCCGGATGAGTTCATTTATTTTAGCGAAACACAATAATAATTTACTAGTTTTTTTGCAGAGCATGTTTCTGGTGCCTGTCCCGCTTGCCCCTTTATTAATTTGGGGATAAATATCGGGATTACTTTTCCGGAGTTTACCCCGAACAATGTCACCCTGAGCTTGTCGAAGGGTTGATTCGGGGCTAAGAAAAGTAAAAGAGAATAGTTTTGCAGTGCAAGTTTCTTTCTACTTGCCGGGCCTCGGCTTTGCCGTGAGGCGAGCAGGCAGGCATCGTATAATGAATGACGAAGTATTAACCTTAATCACCCGCCGTAGTGATTCCCTTTCGATTTTAATAATCATCCTGTTAAAAAGGAAATTCTTCCTTATAATCAATTTCCTCTTCAATTATTTCATCCGGCGGGATCTCAGCTTTCAGATGCTCCGGATTACCGTCAATATAAATCGCTTTATAAGGTTTGGTCGGACATGCAAATTCACAAGCACCACAACCGACACAGTATTCATTTTTTACTTCCGGAATGTTAAGATTATTTTCATAAGGGATCATTCTAACAGCTTTAGTTGGACAATGCTCCGAACATGCACCGCACTCTTTTTTTTCGGTCTCAACAATACAGTTTTCCTTAACGAATATCGATTTACCCAGTTGAATCAGTTTTTTATTTTCCGGTAAAAGTTTTTCAAGCGCTCCCGTGGGACAAATTTCTGTACACCTCACACATTCATAATTGCAAAAATTTGTTATATAATCCATTCTCGGTTGAAGGAAACCTTGTAAACCATAATGAAGAATTGAAGGTTGTAATACCTGCGTGGGACAAACACTGATGCACAAATGACATGCTGTGCACGTAGATGTAAAATGATTTATATTATTTGAACCCGGAGGAGTAACTGCCGCAAGCCTGTTTACAACTATTGTTGATTCCTTTTCAGGGATTATTTTAACCTGGGCAAAGCTCAATCCGCTTAATAAGCCAACTAATGAATATAAATCAAAAATAAACTTTCTGCGTCCTTTGCTGAAAAGATTTCCTTTTTCGTTTACTTCTTTGGATTCCTTATAATAATTTATTGCAGTTGTAGGACAATCCCTTATACAATTAAAGCAAATTACACAGCGCTCAAAATCTATCTCTTTTGTATCAGGATTTATGCACTCAGCTTTGCATACGGTTTCACACATTCCACAACTATCACACTCATCCTTGTTAATTTTTATTTTAAAAATTGAAAGTCTGGAAATCAATCCGAGTAGTGCTCCTACGGGACAGATAGTATTACAAAATAACCTACCCTTTTTAATTGACATCAGAAGAAGTGTAAGAAAGATTGCTACTGAAAAAATGATACCTGCAATGCTTATTTCTTTTATATCTACAGGGTAGATGATATAGTAGTTACCGGATTCCAGGATTAATGCAAGTAAATTATTAAGTAATATGAATAAAGGACGAATTAGATTTGTGACAATTCTTCCGAAATTGCTGAAGGGATCCAACAGACCAATTAAAAACACACCTATAAACGGAATTGAAAAAACCGCAATTATCAGAATTGTATATCGCAGCCAATTCAATCCTTTGGACCATCCAAAGAAATGATTCTTTATTCTGCCGGAAAAATTGGATATAATATCCTGCAGCGTCCCGATGGGGCAAATTGATGAACAGTATATTCTGCCAAAGAGAATTACGAGAATTAAAATGATTAAAAATCCTAGAGAGGTTAATGTTATGGCATCGATAAATTCTACTGCAGAAGGAATGAATTGAAGAAAGAGTATATAATCGTAAAGATCAAGCGGGATAATACCTATGAAATCAAGGAACAGGACAGAGGTAGGAATGAAAAATATTAATGATATTACTACACGGATCTTCTTAAGATTAGCCAATATTTACATTTAAAGAATTATCCTGTTAATATTTAGTTTACTTAGATCAATCTCTCCCAAATTCATATCACTTGCCATTTTAATGTGCTCGATATTCTCAGGTTCCTTACCAAAAAGCTTCGCGGCTGCGGCATCAGCGGCAACAATATCGGTTGATATAATTTGCGATTTCATCATATAAACGTCAGATTGGGATACGCCCCTCGGACCGTTTTTCATCATAATATTATATGCATCTACCACATTTAAATCCGGTTTCCTGTATGAAGTAAAATCCGCAATACACTGGTGCAGATCATTGCTATGCCAGAATCTCCTGTCCCATACAATTCCCATCAGATTCTTCATTGATATTGTAAGGTCAGCTGAGCTATGACTTTTAAGCACGGGGACATTTATAAAGACATCGCATTCCAGGATTAATTCGTGTACTTTTGATTCCTTAAGTCTTTTCCCCTTTTCAACTACTACCTCCTGGTAATATCTTTCACTATTTCCGGGAACAATTTTTCCCCCGGCTTCTTTTACAGCTCTCTCAATACCGCTATTGGAATAACACCTCTTCCAGTCATCACAGGTATGATCAAATACATACACTTCGCTTGCTCCGGATTCAATACAATGCTCAACTATTCTTTTTACCAAAACCGGATTGGTATTTGCTGCACGTTCAGGAATTACGTCCCAACCTATATTTGGTTTTACCACAACCCTGTCACCTTTTTTTACAAACGCATTCATTCCGCCCAACGACTTCATGGCTTTATCGAACATCGAACCGGGTTCACCACCTTTAATTGCGACCAGATCGTATTTTTGCGGAGTTGATGCTAATAAATTCGGGATGTTTCCAAAGGTAAGTGAAGCTGTAGTAAGGATCCCGGCTTGTATGCCTTTATAAACAAATTCTCTTCTTTTCATTATCAATATTTTTAGAGTTTAACTTAGAGAATTATTTTGAAGGTAAAATAAGAAAATTAAAAACTAATTACATGTTTATGTAAAAATTATTACATTTAAATAATATAAAATTTACGAAAACTGAGGTTCCGGATGGAAGGGATATTAAATAGAGGTATTTCAAATAAATTGAAAGTTATTACATTTGATCTAATTGCTCTATCCGTTATTTATCTAGTCCCTACCATATCACACATTGTTGGATTTCCACTCTATTACCTCGATCCAATGAGGCTAATGGTCTTTCTTATAATAATCCATACAGACAGGAAAAATTCATATTTAATTGCCGGCACATTACCACTTGTTTCATTTCTGACTTCGTCACACCCCGTTCTGCTTAAATCACTTATTATGAGTGGTGAATTAATGATTAACGTATGGTTATTTTTTAAGTTGTCTGATTTATTAAGGAATAATTTTGTTTCAGCGCTTTTTAGTGTGGTGATAGCAAAGGGAATTTATTATTCCAGTAAATATATATTGGTATCAATGACTTTAATTTCTTCCGATATCATCGCTACACCATTTTACTATCAACTTATTATCATAATAGCAATCAGTGTATATGCATATATTATGATACCTGAAAGAAAGTAAGGGATAGACTATGATAATATTGTAAAATATAAAATGCTCATCATTAGAATTTATAATGAGTTTCTTAAAAGCGTTCGGGTTAAGTTAACTTTATAACCATACCATTTTCAGATTTGTTGAAATAAAAATCATTGACTTTTATTTCTTTTATTCCAACCATTGAATAGAATAAATCACTATTACATTTTTTTCAAATGACTCTTATATAATAATTAGTATATTTTTTTGAGTCTATCCTACTGACTAAGTTTTACTATACTACTTGATTGATTATTTAACTAACTTTTGTATGTGGTTTATTAAAAAATCTCTCATTATTCAAAATATAATTTGCAGAGTTAAAAATGATTAAACTACCTAAGAATGTGCATATTGAGGAAATACCTTTGGAGGCAATGTATCGAGGAGTGTTGCGCGGTTTATTGACCCGCATAAAAATTTTATATGAAACAATTTATAAACGATATGGGATGGATGGACTCAATTTGATCCGGGAGGTGAGCGAAAAATGTGGATATGACATTGCTAAAAAGGTGCGAGGTGGCGATCCACCATGGGATATCAATAAAGTTGGTCTATTCCTTGTAAAAGTATTCAACAATATGCGCTCGGAGGGCGAAGTGACAGAGTTTTCTGAGAACCGGGTTTCAATTTTGGTTCCGGAGTGTCCTTATCCATTCAATGATACAGAAATCTGTTCTGCACATACATCAATGGAGTGTGCTCTTGTTCATGGATTAAATCCGGATCTGGAATACCAGATAGAGAAATCAATTCCTGCTGGCGATCAGAATTGTGTGCATGTATTAATCAATAAGAATAAGTAAAAGCATGCTTGAGCCAGGCTCGCGTTCTTAGGCTGTGCTCAAATTACAATTTTCTACTACTAAATTTTTCTTTCAAAAGTTTGTATTGTAAATGATGTGAGTGCACAAGCTCAGACATCCATTACACGTTTGAATTCAGTACCTATTCTTCCTTTCTTACATGCATCAGATATCATAAATTCAGCTGAATGTTTTGCTTGAATTGTCAGTGCACTTATCAAATCAGCATTACAGGAATCACGTATCGTATCTATAATAGCTTTTCTTGCTACCTCCATCCCCGGATTATCTGCAGGCTGTAATTTGATATCAAAGGAAATTTCATCTAACCGATTTTCCTTAACCTCCCGCTTGATTAAATCATGATCTTTATTAGTGGCAACATTCCAGGCTACATAGAGTGCATCATCATGTGTACCGGCGTAGTCAATTAGCCAACCGACCGCATCCTTTGCTTTAACTTCTCCTCCTTCTAGTAAAAGCTTAAGAAGCTTATCGATGTTTTCACTATTTATCTTCCTGAATGACCAATGACATCCCTCCATTCCCGGCACTACAGGTAATGTAACTTCAGGCATTCCTAATTTTGCATCTTCTGCTGAAATTAGATAGTGGCAGTGCATCAGCAGTTCTAAAAATCCACCAAGGCAGCGCTTCCCATTAATATACCCTACCGAGGTTTTAAATCCTTCAAATAGTCTGCGAGCTGTTAAGGACCATGAGGTTGAAATTCTTATTCCTTCATCCACGTTTTCCAGAGCGGGGAAAAAATCACCGGTATCAGCACCGACCATTTGAGTTGAAAGATGAAAGTCTCCTGTAACGATAACATTCTTGATTCCTTCAGATTGAAGCCAATCAATAGCGCGATTGAGTTCAATGTCTACATCACTATTATATCTTTCCCGCCCTATTGTAATAATACCTGTACTTCCGTCATGCTCTGCATTAACATATAATTGTTGCCACTGAGGTTCACCGATCTTCTCAAATACTTCAGGATACCAGCAAGTCTCAGCAGCCTTTGGATATAATCTATGATATGACTCTACTCTTTTTATTGCTGAATCAGAACCAATCAGCCGAATATCTGCTAAGACTCCATGACTAAACTGTGCACACAATTCTCCAATTGCATTGATGTGAGATAGATGACTTCTTTTTTCATAGAGCAATAAGCTCGTCATCTGAAAGAGTGGTCCAAGTATCCAGCTTAAAAATTCATCTTCTTCCTTTTGATTAATACTCCAGTTAACCACCGGTCTGAAGTGATTAAGTGGATACCAGTTCTGTCCACTCTCTTTTCGTTCAACCAGATCCGAAGTAGGTGTGAAAATATTTCCATAATTTTCGGCTAAATGATGAAGGCATGACCAAGTTAAAAAGTTTGCTCCCGCCGCGCCAATTACATCATGTGCTCTGAAAGGATTTGGCCCTACAACCTTTCTAATATACTTATCGATTTTCCAGAAAGGCATATTAGATGATCCATGATACCTGAGTCCGGCTAGTGTGATCCCGCAGAAAAGAACATCCAAAACAAACGACCAGTTGTCGCTTACCGGAATGGGAATCAAGCCCAATGCCCATAACAGATGAGTAATTGAGGAAGGTTTTTCTTCAACAATCTCCCATACTTTATTTATTTCGTGAGGAAAGGACGGATGAGCTATGCTCACACCAAGTTCCGCACTTGGAAATCCCGAAGTTACAGATCGTATTTCAATTCCCGGGAAACTTTTTTTGAATAATTCATAATGATTTTTTTTAATTTCAAGAATTTCAGGGATCGATTCTAACAAGAAACGAGGTTTAAATTCGTGAAGTTTCAGGGGAAGATTACCACCATCGTAGGATAGGCGGATAAAATTCGACATAATTTTATCGGCCTCTTTTTTCCCGAACGCACCAATCAATCCCTGATACTTCTGACTGATCGTATCCGGAACTCCCGGAAAATCAAGTCCAACAACTGGAACTCCAAATGGTTCCAGTCTGGATCCAAGCTGCATAGCTTTACCAGCACCGACGATTCCATTCGCGCCCGAAATAACAAGAGATCCGCGATTATCCTCTTTCCCAAAGACCTGCTCTACAATTTCTTTTGTATCAACAGGAAGCTTACCATTTTTAAAAATTTCAAGAACTGTTCCCAGTCCAAGTGTTTGGAGTGTTGATTCCCTCATTGACTTGATCATTTCGTACTCCCTCTGTCAGTTACTTTTAGAATAGCAGCAATTCCAACATCTCCGGCAGCACAGCCAAAGACCAATACATATCCTCCTCCGATAGAGACAGCCTCTTCAAGAGCTTCAATAATAATGCGGGTCAATGTCGGTCCCTGCGGATGTCCCCAGACCAGTGAAGAACCGGTGTTATTCATCTTGTGCCAGTCGTATTCCAATACTTTCGCAAAAATTGCATCGTTTACTGCAAACGGATTATGATTTTTAACAACGACCATATCGTCCATAGTTAATCCAGTTCGATCCAATAATTTCTTCACCGCAAATGCAGGAGCTTCGGGCATATAACTTGGGAGCGTTCTAAGTTCGGTCTTACCTACAAATTGAATATTTATCTCAGGTCGTGAACTGATTTCATCAGCTTTTTCTGCACTGGTTACCAGAAGTGTTGCCATACCATCGGAAGCGTGAGTCTGGCTTCCAGGTGTAACAGAACTATCGAGCTCACGCATTTCTCTAAGAGCCGAACGACTGATCTGGCGAACTCCCGTATCATCGTCTATGCGTCCTAAGAAGCGCCCCTGATTATTCAATACATCAAACGGAAAAAGAATATTTTCAAACCAACCTGAATTTTTAGTATCGAAATATTGCTTATATCGATAGAAGGTGATATCATCAACTTCCTCACGATCAATTTTGTGTTTTCTTGCAGATATACCAGCGGTTTTAATCATCGCATTACCGGTTGCCGGATCAAATCCAAAATTATCCCAGACATCAGCAAGAACTTCAGTTCTGCGGTAAGCGCGACGTTCAGGAAAAACACCAACAGGAGAATCACTTGTGCGGTCAAAGGTAAGTACTCCTACAACATTATAACTCCCCCCTTCAATTTCAGATGCGGCTAAGAGTACTGCCTGCAATCCAGTAGCACAAGCTTGTTCAACATGATAACCCGGAATACGCTGACCAAGACAGCTTGCTACAAGAGGTGCATTCCAAAATTTCCAGTGCCAGGGAATAGTAGAACCTATGATGAGATATTCAAGTTCACTTTTAGGTACTTTTTTCATCCCCAGAATTTTATTCATACCCTCACCGGCAAACTGCCCTATATTAACCTCAGCCAGGGCTGAAGTCTGCCATGCGGGAAAATAACTACTTCCCCAGGTTCCATAGGGGATTCTGGCTTTAGGAAACATTATATTTTCACCTTTCATAAACTCTCCTTTAATAACTAAATATAGTATAAAAGGACTCTTAGTAATTACAAAAATACTAAAAATGTATATGACAAAATTGTTTGACTCAAGTATTTGGGAATGGAACTTTGAATGTATCATCAAGTAAGAATAGCATAAACATTATAAAAAAACCCGAAGGGATTATTTTTTAAAATAAGTTAATACACTTTGCCACTTCTGATTAATTCTTTATTATAAATCATCAAAACAATTTTCATATTACACATGACAAAAAAAGCAAGCTTAAAAGGAATCTTAAAAACATTAGGTCCCGGTATACTTTACGCAGGTGCTGCAATCGGTGCATCACACCTTGTTCAATCAACCCGTGCCGGAGCAAATTATAGTTTTGAATTAATCTGGGCAGTCATATTGATCAACCTCTTTAAATATCCATTTTTTGAATTTGCTTACAGATACACCGCAGCTACCGGTAAAAGTATGGTAGATGGATATAGAAATCTCGGGAGCTGGGCTTTAGCTACCTTTTTTATATTATCGTTCATCACTGCTATTATTAATTTTGCTGCGGTTGTAATAGTATGCTCAGGTCTCGCTGCTTTCTTTTTTAATCTGCAAATAGATTTGTTTTACGTAAGCATTATTTTGCTGCTTGCCGTGCTGGTAATGTTGTTTTTAGGTCATTATAAAATTCTGGATTGGACAATGAAAGTTATGATTTTGATCTTGAGCTTAGCGACAATTATCGCATTTATTATAGCCGCGGGTCACGGGACAAAATTAGAAGAAGGATTCATTCCTCCGGAATTATGGGATGCTGCCGGCATTACTTTTCTAATTGCATTAATGGGATGGATGCCAACTCCGATTGAAGCATCGGTCTGGCCATCGCTTTGGACATTAGAAAAAAAGAGGCAAACCAAATATGAACCTAATTACAAGGAACAACTATTCGATTTTCACGCTGGCTATATCGGCTCTGCAGTTATGTCACTTTTTTTTCTGAGTTTGGGAGCTTTGGTACTATATGGAAGCGGGGTACATTTTTCAAATTCCAGTGTTGAATTTTCCGGTCAGCTTGTTTCCATATATTCAAAAACATTTGGAAGCTGGAGTACTCCGCTGATGGCTGCAATAGCTTTGCTTACAATGTTTTCTACTGCATTGACTGTTATAGACGGTTACCCACGAACACTTCAGGCATCTTTAGTTGAGATGGCTCCATCTGTAAGAAAATATTCTGCCAAATTATACTGGATGTGGGTTTTGTTTCTTTCTTTAGTGGCTGTACTGATAATAGGAGTCTTTACGAGCAGTATGAAACTTCTTCTCGACTTTGCTACAATCATTTCCTTTCTGGCAGCACCATTTTTTGCTTATATCAATTTTAAGGTAGTACGAAGTAAATTTACACCGCAGGAACACCACCCACCAAAGTGGTTAACGGTGTTGAGCATACTGGGAATTATTTTCCTGGTAGGATTTAGTGGGCTCTACATAATTTCGAGAATTATTTATTAATCAGCGATTCTTCCAAACAGGTTTTCTTTTTTCAAGAAAAGAATTGATTCCTTCATTGGCATCATCTGTTTCCATTAACTCTTTTATATACATTTCCTCTACTGCGGGCAGCATTTTTCTCAGCAGGTGATTAAAGGTGGTGCGAGAAGCTTTAACGGTACTACGCAGCGAAGATGCACTTTTGTTAAGAATATTATTTACAATCCATTCATTCAAACCTTTTTCCATCTCCTCTTTATTTTCTAAAACCTCATTTATCAAACCAATCGCTTTCCCTTCCTCTGCTGAAATTGATTTGCCCGTAAGAATTAATTCTTCAGCTTTTGCATTTCCAATTTTTAACGGCAGTATAACCGAAGCTGGAGGTGGAAACACACCGAGAAGAATTTCAGGCTGACCAAGTTTTGCAGTCTTATCAGCAAAAAGAAAGTTGCAGATAAGTGCAAGTTCAAGTCCACCACCAAGACATTGCCCGGAGATTTTAGCAAGGGTTGGTATTGCCAAATCTGCTATGTTGTAAAAAAGCTGGTGAAATTCCTTCAGCATTTTCGGTGCATTTTCCTTTTTGTGCTCTTCCACGCTTGCACCGAATGAAAAATGTTTTCCCGCACCTTCGAAGGTTATTAATTTTATATCCTTCTTTTCTTTGAAGGCATTTAATGTTTCACTTAACTCTTTCATCATAATGCTGTCAAGAACATTTCCTTTTCCGTCATCAAGGATAATGCGGGCAATTGAATTGTTGTGTGTGTATTCTAATTTAATTTTTTGCATTGATAAATCCTTTTATTTAAATGGGTTAAAACCCAATAGAAATTAGGAATTTTATTATCTTTATTTTGTCATTCTGAACGAAGTGAAGAATCTCTGAATCAAAATTTTAAGACTCTTCGCTTTGCTCAGAGTGACAGGAAAGGAGTAAATCCATTTAATTATTTCTGATACTGCGGAGAAATAGCTTTAATCATCTCATCATCCCATTCGTGTCCATCTGCAAGCATCTGTCTCAGTTTAATGAAATCAACTTCACGGTTTCCTTTCGGTCCTTCATTAAATGCCCTGAAGCCTGCTTTTGCTTCTGTCATCATATTCAATGCTAACCAATCTCTGTTGCTTTCCTTGTTTTTATCCCAGTGCTCTAACTTATGCTTTCTTATTGAGTTTAGAGTTTTACTCAGGCAATTCGGCATTAGATACATTAGTTTTGTGCAGAGAGTTTCTACTGCTTTGTCCAACAGTGAGAGATCAATTTCTCCCGATTGCATTAGCTCTTTTGCTTTATCTTTTTCTTCCCCTCTTTTCGGCGTACCAAAAATTATCTCGCCTCTCTCATTCACCCATTTATCTGTATAAACCATCGGATTGGGGATGAACTCACCATTCACTTTAAGAGCAGGAACTATTTCAGTAACCAAACCATACCTGAAAGCCTCGTGTGCCGACCATGGATCGCAAACTGTACAGGAATAAAATGCTCTTTCGACTCCGACAAACAGAGGAAGGAAATCTGTCGATCCGCCGTCGGGTGCACTGCCGTGTTTTGGCCCCGCCTGCCCGAATCTTGCAAGATCCTGCGCAACGGTAAAATCGCACGCCATTCCGATCTCCTGTCCGCCGGCTATCCGCATTCCATTAACTCTACACACTACCGGTTTGTCACACATCAAAATTGTCGAAACCATATCGTTAAACAGACGCATATACTGCTTATACTCCTGCGGATTATTAGCGTAATATTCCGCATACTCTTTTGTATTTCCGCCGGTACAGAATGCCTTATCGCCTACAGCAGTGAAAACGACTGCTACAACACTCCGGTCATTCGAAGCTTCCCGAAATGCTAAGATTACTTCCTTAACCATTTGAGTTGTATAACTATTAAATTGTTTGGGATTATTCAGGATTATCCAGGCATTAAACAATCCCTTAGCGGGTTTTCCTTCGAAATCCAGGCAGGGTCGTTTTTCAAAAATAATTTCCTTATACTCGACCGGGGTTAAATTATGATCTATCAGCATGGCTTTATCCACATTTAGTTTAAAAAATTTAATTAATTCTTATTACGCATTTTGATTTAAGAATTGTCACGACTTTTAAGTCGTGGTATGAAAAAAATACGATTACCGGGCTTTAGCCCAATTGTTATGCTATTCTTTGACTAAAGCCTAAAACTTTTTTATCTATTAATCCACGCCCAAAAGGGCGTGGCAAGTTAAAACCAACTTTTAGCTAAGATGACCTATTCATTAAAATCAGGTACTAGCACAGACCGTTTTGTATATTTATGTTCCAGAGTGTTTTTAAAAACTTCATTGATTTTCGATAACGGGAAAGTCTCAACAAACTTTTCAATTTTTAATTTTCCTTCAGCAACAAGCTCAACTACTTCTGGATAAAGTTCCGGTTTGCATCCCCAGGTTCCGATTAGCTCTGCATCAAATGCCATTAAATTGCTCAAACGAACCTCGAGCTTGTCCATTGTAAATCCAACTATCGATAAAGTTGAAGCAAAAGTAAGAAGACTGAAAGCGAGCTCCTGACCTGTTTTCGTACCTGACATTTCATAAATCTTCCAGCCAAATGGTGATGCACCAAGATTTTTCGCAATTTCTCTTACGCTGGTTTTTATTGCTTTAACGTCCAACTCTTTTATATTCAGTATTGCATCAACTCCGTTTTCTTTAGCAATGTTTAGTTTCTGCTCATCAATGTCAATCGCCAAAACCTTTGCCCCTAAAATTTTAGAGATTAGTGCACCATAAATACCAACGCCGCCAACACCAATAACTATGGCAAAATCGTTCGCTTCTAATTTTGATTTTTTAATTACCTGATATGGAGTTGTTACCGCATCGGCAATTACAGCAAGCTGTTCAAGTGAGTGAGTTTTTAGTACTTTATCAGGAACAGGACACAGATATTTATAGGGAACTTTTATATGCGAAGCAAAACCACCGTCAAAATCATTACCCGGCATTAGCTGGTTTTGACAGATATTTCCTCTACCTTTTTTGCATAACTCGCACTCACCGCAGGGAAGTACTGCCGGTATAATAACATTTTTATTCATCCAATCGGCAGGTCCGGCTATAACAGTTCCGCTTATTTCATGTCCCAATGTAAGAGGAAGCGGATGCTTGGTTTTAACACCATAATGCCAGAAGCTTAAATCTGTATGGCAAACACCGCATCCGGCAATTTTCACCAGCACTTCTTGATCGTTTAATTTAGGTAGTGGATTTTCTTCAGATTGGAATTCCCCCTTCAGTTCAGTCATCTTCCAGGATAGTAATTTGTTTTCTCCCATGATGATTATCCCATTTTTGATGAATCAGGATTTAAAAAATCACAATTACAAAATAGTAATTATCAAACAATAAAACGAGAAATGAGATTAAAAATATATGAATTCTATCCGAATTCAATCCCCTTTACTTCTTATTGCATTAAGAACTTTCTCAGGAGTAATCGGAAGCTCATATATTCGAACTCCTATTGCATCAGCAATAGCATTTGCAATTGCACCAAGAACGGGAAGCGTTGCACCTTCACCAACTTCCTTTGCACCGAATGGACCGGCAGGTTCGTAGCTATCAACAATTACAGATTCAATGGTAGGAATATCAGCAGAAGTAGCTATTAAGTAGTTATGTAAATCCGGATTTCTCATTTTCCCGTTGGTATCAAAGACTTCATCTTCAAGTAATGTTTCACTCATGCCCATCACTACAGCGCCCTCTACCTGTCCTTCAACTGCCATCGGGTTGATTGCAGTGCCGCAATCATGCGCGTCCCAGAAATTAATTACCTTTACCTTTCCAGTTTCCATGTCAACTTCAACTTCACAAACAGAAGCAGAAAATGAAAAAGCCGGCGAAGTACCAACAGCAGCTCCTTTATATTTTCCGCCCAAACCCTCCGGAGGTGAGTAGTGTCCCCTTCCAGTCAATGGTCCTTTTTTAGAAAAGAAAGCCGTGGCTGCTTCTTCCCAGGGAATAAAATTTTCGGGATTACCTTTTTCAAAAACTTTATTGTTAACTGCATGAATATTTTCTTCAGGCACTTTCAAAATTTCAGACGCTGCTGCGATCAATTGTCTTTTAACATCTTCACCCGCCATCTTTGAAGCGTTGCCACCCATAAGTGTAACACGGCTTGAATAAGCACCAAAACCTATAGGAGTAATATCACTATCGGCAGAGACAACACTCATCCTGTCAAAACTAATTCCCATTGCTTCAGCTGCAGCCTGTGCAAGAACTGTATCAGATCCCTGACCGATATCGGCATCACCAACAAACAGCACAGCTTTTGAACCATCTTCCTGCACTTTAATTATAGCATTCGAGTGCGGGAATTTTGATCTATAAATCGGATAACCGGCACCTGATACAAATCCGCCACACCCGATTCCAATTCCTCTTCCTTTCGGAAGCTTTCCTTTTTTCTTATCCCAACCCGACTTTTTGCGGACTGTTTCAAGACAGGCTTTTAACTCGCAGGAATGAATTTCAAGATCGTTGCAGGTGCGTGTTTCAGGTTCCATAGCATTTTTCAATCTTATATCTATATGATCCATTCCAATATCATCAGCAATCATTGAAAGCAGGGACTCAAAAGCAAAACGTGGATGTGGCGTTCCGTGGCCTCTCATCGCTCCGCACGGAGGAAGATTTGTATTAACACGGAAACCATCATATTTGTAATTGGGAATTTTGTAGAGAGTAGGCAGCATGGAACCTGCATAATATGTCGTTACAACACCAAAGCTTGAGTACGCACCTCCCTCCAATATTGCTTTATGTTTAACTGCGGTAATTGTCCCATCTTTTTTAACACCGATTTTCAAATCAATATATTGTTTATGCCGACCTCTCCCGTAGAGATACATTTCTTCTCTGTTGAAACGCATCTTTACAGGGCAGCCTGCTTTTCTAGAAAGCAGTATTGAAAGTACCTCCAGCATATTGGTTGCGGCTTTAGCTCCAAATCCACCGCCGCAGTTATTCATTATTACCCTTATATTTCCTAGAGGAAGATTTAATACACGGGAAAGTTGATGATGCACATAGTGGACAACCTGAGTCGATGTATATAATGTAACTCTGCCGTGTCTGTCCCATTCAGCAATTGCACAATGCGGTTCCATAGGATTCTGATAAGTACGATTGCCAACGAATCTTGCCTCTTTAATATGATCTGCTTCAGTAAATCCTTTTTCGATATCACCGAAATGATGATCGACTCTTGTATTTATATTGTTTTCATATTTATCATCAAACAAGCGAGGTGCACCATCCTTCATAGCTTCCATCGGATCAAATACAGCTGGCAGCTCTTCGTATTCGACTTCAATCAATTTAATTGCCTTATAGCATGTCTCCTCATCAACAGCTGCAACTGCAGCAACCACATCACCAACATATCTGACTTTCTCTTTTGCCAGAACATTTTCATCATAACGGGGAGGTGAAGTTCCGTAAGTTAAATCGGTAACATCCGCACCTGTGAGAATGACTTTTACTCCCGGCAGAGATCTGGCTTTTTCCGTATTGATCTGTTTTATTTTTGCATGAGGCAAAGGACTTAAAAGCAGCTTTCCATAAATCATATTCGGAAGAACTATGTCATCCGTATAAATTGCTCTCCCAGTTGCTTTATCCGGAGCATCAATTTTAGGCAAACGCTTTCCAACAACAGAAAGATCCATGGCTGATTTCTGCGGTTGATATTCAATACTTTTCGGTTTTTCACCTTTCAGATAAATTTTAGATGTCTCTACTGCTTCTATAATTTTAGTGTAACCAGTGCATCGGCAGAGATTTCCTGTCAGAGCTTTTTTAATTTCTTCTTCGGATGGATCAGAATTTTCATCAAGAAGAGATTTTGTTCTAAGAATCATTCCCGGTGTGCAATAACCGCATTGTATTGAACCCTTTTCAACAAATGCCTGTTGAATCGGATGAAGTTCTTCCCCACTTGATAAGCCTTCAATTGTCAGAATGTTCTGACCATCTGCTTCAACAGCAAGGACAAGGCAAGAGTTAACAGCTTTATCATTAAGTAAAACTGTGCAAGCACCACAGTCCCCAAGTCCGCAACCTTTCTTTGTCCCGGTCAGCCTGAGCTGATCCCGAAGCAGATCTACAAGAGTAGTATTAGGTTTTACAGCTAACTCATAACCTGTTCCATTTACATTTATATTGATTAGCTGTTTCATTATAAGGAGTATCTATCCAAGTGTTCTTTTTGCCGCAGTCAGGACTGCACGCTGAGTTAGAATATTTACTATATGTTTTCTGAATTCTGCACTGCCTCTAAGATCATCCAGTGGTATGGAATCTTTGGCAGCAGCTTCTCCTATCGATTTTAATACCCTTGAATTTTCGATCAGGTCTGTGATTTTTTTATCCTTTAGTACTTCCATTGCTTTGCTGCTAATTCTCGGTGTGGGTGCAACAGCACCAATTACCACCATGCCATCAGTACAAACATCATCTTCCGAATATATTCTAACACTAACAGAAGCCACTGAGATTGAAGCAGCTTCCCGCAATCCAAACTTTAAGAAACTAACACCAACACCGGGTTTGGAGATAGGTATTATAATTTTTGTCATTATTTCCCCCTTAGCAAGAGAAGTTTCTTTGTGGTGTATGAAGAAATCTTTCAATGATACCACTCTTCTTTTTTTTGAGGAAGCAATTTCTACATCAGCTTTATATGCAATGAGAACCGGAGCCATATCACAGCAGGAAGCCCCTGTGCAAAGGTTTCCACCGATTGTACCTGTATTTCTTATTTGCTCGGTGCCAATATTTGAAGCAGCCTCAACAAGGGCAGGAAATTTCTCATTAATAATTGATGAGTGTTTTACTTCATTGTGAGTTACTCCTGCTCCAAGGATTAAATTTTTATTATCGTGACTGAATAATTTTAATTCATTTATTTCTCTAAGTGAAATGATTACATCGTTACTGCGAAGTCCTTTTTTAATTTCTACCAAGACATCTGTCCCTCCAGCCAACAATGCGGGATTTTCAGTCTCCTCAAGAAGTTTAAAGACTTTGTCTATTGAATCAGGTTTATGATATTTGAAGTCAGTTAAATACAAAACAATAGTACCTGTGGTGAATAATGCGAAACTAGAACTGATTATCCACTATATTTTCTAGTTCGGGCTCTACCTCCCCTTTATTCTGTGCGTGCTTATGCGAAATTGCTTTTACAAGATTAGTAAAAGTAAGGTTTAGCGGAGTCCGAATGTAATGCTTTCTGCCATATTCTACTATTTTACCATTCATGTAATCAATTTCAGTGGGCTTGTGGCTCAAAAGGTCAACAGCAAGGGATGGGAAGTGGTTACCCGCACTTTTAAGATATCTTATACAGAGTTTAACAAAATTATCTCCGAATTTTATTTCTTCTGCTTTTGCCACTTCGATTGCTTCCAGAATAATTTGCTCAACAATTTCCAAAGTGTCGGGGTGTGCCATGGCTTCTTTCATGGTCATTCTTGAAATTGCACATAGGGGACTAAGAGCTGCATTCAAAATGGTCTTCTGCCAGATTTGATTTACAATATGGAACGAATCCTTACTTTCTGTCTCTAGTTTTGCATCAGTCAGAATAGCAGACATCCATTTTGCAATATCTGTTCTCGAATCATCTATCGAGCCAATATAATTTGGCGGATTGAAGAAAGTTACATTCACTACATTTGGTGCCTGTAAATTTCCCGCGTAATTTATAACCATCCGCAGAATCTGAGATTCATCAAAATGGCTGGTATACTTCACCTTTATATCAATACCGTTTTGTGCGATGAGTAAGAATGAATCTTTACCTGCTTTTTGATGAATTCGATTTAATACAGAGTCTACATGATAAGCTTTCACTGCACTTATCAGAATGTCGAGATTATCTTCAAGCAGTGAACTGATTGAAGTATGAGTATAATCAAAGAAAGATGTCTTGGTAATTTTACCAACAAGTTTAACGCCGTTGTTTCTAATTAAGTTCATTTTTTCCTTTTCCACATCGCATATTTCAACATGACAACCGGCTTCTTTCAGATACGCTGCCAAAACGAGTCCAACCGGTCCCAATCCAATAATGCCAATTTTATACTCTAGAGGATCCATTTCTTATTTCCTTCTATTGTAAAAGTAATATTAAATTTTTATCATATTTTAATCCGAACATCGACTACAAAGTTACTAGTTTCGTATCCGATAATAGGATTAAGATCCATTTCCTGTATTAGTGGAAAATCAGTAACAAGCTGAGAAATTCTCTGAATGATTTCAACAATCCCATTTTTATTAATACCCTTTTCTCCTCTTATTCCATCCAACACCTTTGTAGCCTTAATAGATGAAAGCATTTCAGCCGCTTCAACATTTGTGACCGGCGCAATTTTAAAGATTACATCTTTGAGCACTTCGACAAAAATACCGCCTAATCCAAACATAATTAAATGCCCGAGTCCCGGTTCCGCTTTTACTCCAACGATTAATTCTCTACCCCCGGGTAAATACTTTTGAATAAGAAATTTAAGATCAGGCGCATCAAATTTCTTTTTTGTTTCTTCAGCAGTCTTCTTTACAGCGTTTTCATCTTTAAGGTTTACGGCAACACCACCCACATCACTCTTATGAACAACTGATTCAGAATCCGCTTTTATAACAACCGGATATCCTATTGTATTAGCAGTTTCTACTGCACTCTTTATATCATTTACGACTCTCCATTCTGCAACAGGAATTTTATACGCTG
>Ga0209536_100003761_pt1 | contig 24204 bp, 17 predicted proteins | sample DeeMarSeWOR28_12_FD_187461 | JGI IMG/M metagenome (GOLD analysis project Ga0209536, IMG submission 187461) | Marine sediment microbial communities from White Oak River estuary, North Carolina - WOR-2-8_12 (SPAdes) (version 2) | ecosystem: Environmental > Aquatic > Marine > Intertidal zone >...
ACCTTGATCGGTGCCACCACTGAAAACCCCTCCTTCCAAGTTATTGCTCCTCTGCTGTCACGCTGCCGTGTGCTCGTCCTTAAATCGCTTTCAGTGGAGGATCTGAAAATTATTCTGGAACGCGCACTGGGTGACAAAATAAATGGATTGGGTTGCCGTAAACTCCGGATTGACCCAAAAGCCATGGAGCATATCTGCTCTCTGGCTGACGGGGATGCAAGGATTGCTTTGAATATCCTGGAAGTTGCTGCTGACCTGGCTGAACCCCAAGGTAATGACAAAAAAGGCTTATCAGTCATTAGTGTCCATACTGCTGAAGAGGCAAGCCAGCGCAGGCATCTGCGCTATGATGCAACGGGGGAAGAACACTACAACCAGATATCCGCACTGCATAAAAGTCTGCGCGACAGTGACCCCGATGGTGCACTTTACTGGCTGGCCCGAATGTTGGCCGCCGGAGAAGATCCTCTTTATATTGCCCGGCGCCTCATACGATTTGCCACTGAAGATGTTGGCATAGCCGATCCCCAGGCAGTTTCCATTGCTGTTAACTGTCGTAATGCTTATCATATGCTGGGTTCCCCGGAAGGGGAGCTTGCCCTGGTTGAGGCTGCTGTCTATCTTGCCACAGCACCGAAGAGCAATGCACTCTACACGGCCTATCATGAGGTACGACGCGATATTGAAAAAACAGGCTCTTTACCTGTGCCGCTTCATATACGCAATGCCCCGACACGGCTCATGCAAGAACTTGACTATGGCCGGGGATACCAATATGCCCATGATGACAAGGAAGGGTTGGTTGAGCAGGAACATCTGCCTGAAGAACTTTGCGGCAGAAAATATTATTTCCCGACCAATCGTGGCTATGAAGCGCTTGTGAAGGACAGATTGACAAAATGGCACCAGATCCTTAAAAACAGAAAAAATAAATCTCACCTATAATACATAAAAAAGGATAGTCGCTGATGATACGTTTATTAGTTCTTATTCTTATGCTGAGCCTCATGCCAGCAGGAATTTTTGTTGCAGATGCAAGCGTTACCGGCGAACAGAACCTGCTTCTTTTCTATTCCAATGATGTCACAGGGGAAACAGAACCCTGTGGCTGAGCAAGCCGGCAATTGGGCGGTCTGTCCAAAAAAGCATATCAGCTGGAGAAGATACGGGGACTCCACGAACTTCCGGGCTTAACCCTTGACGGCGGGAACCTGCTTTTCAAACAGCAACGTCTTTCACCAGGTCTCCTGCAGCAGGCAAAAATCACGGCCGCAGGTATAATCGATTCCTATAACAGTATGAAATATGATGCCGTGGCAGTCGGCAAGAATGACCTCGCTGCCGGTCTTTCTTTTCTGCAAAACCAGTCTGCAAGGTCAGAATTCCCTTGGCTTTCTGTCAATCTTGTCCGTAAATCTGATCAAGGGCCTCTTTTTTCCGCAGCCCTGATAAGACGTATGGGGAATATCTCTGTGGGTGTTATCGGCCTGACTGCTCATGATGGATCGATTCAGTTCGGAGAAAACGAAGATGCTGAACTCCTTCCATGGCAGGAAGTGCTGCCGGATATAGTTACTGATCTCACAGAGAAATGTGATCTTCTCATTCTGCTTTCAAATAATGTGTCTAATGAGAACGAGAAAATTGCTGAAGCTTTGCCAGATATCCATATGATTATTCAGTCCAGTCCCCGATCCGGGAATATAGCACCAAAATTGACTAATAAAAGTCTCATTGTCCAGACAGGGAAACAAGGGAAATACCTGGGCTGGATGTTAATAAACTGGCAGAAATCCAAAACCTGGGGTCATACAGGTGCTGCAAAAGAGCTGGCTACCAAGAAACGGGAACTTGATGGTATCAGTGGCCGCATAAGTCGCATAGAACGGCATGAAAGAAAACAGGATCTACCTGCAAATGCCAATTATCAAAAACTGTTGGCAGCGCGCGAAACTCTTTTTTCTGAAATCATTTTTCTCGAGAATGAACTTCACGACCTGAAGGAATCAGGACTGACTTTCTCAACCTTTGAGAACCACTTTATCCCTTTGGAGGTCAACCTGCCGGACCAGCCGGATGTAAAGAAAATTGTCGAGACGACAAAACTGAGCGTCAACCAGGCTGGCAGAAATCAGGCTGAGGAATCTGCCATATCTTCAGCTATGCCTGAACTACAGCTAGAAAAACTACCCTTCACCGGTTGGGAAACCTGCGCCCCTTGTCATTCCGCTCAAACTTCTTTCTGGCGCAAAACAGGCCACGCTTCAGCGTACCAGACACTGGCCTCTGAAGAACAGCAATTCAACCTTGACTGTCTTCCATGTCATGTCACGGGGGAATATAAAGACATACGAATCAGCAACAATGATACTGTGCTGCTCTCTTTGCCTGCCCAACTTCAGCAGGTGGGGTGCGAAGTCTGCCACGGTCCAGGAAGAAACCATGCCGCAACACGAGACACAAATGCTATTTTCAGAAAGCCTGACATCTCAATATGCACCAGGTGCCATACTGCGGAACGTGATGAAAATTTCAAATATGACAATGACATCGAATTGATAGCCTGCCCTGCCAGCAAATGAAATGATAGCGGGAAGTGTGACAAAAGATGCGAGAAGATTATAATCATCAGGTGGCAGAATAACCATGAAAATCTATCTTCTAAGCTGAATGCCAATTGCTGGACTCAGTATCACAAATAATTATCCTGACTCTGTATAATTATTTAAGGTAGTACAGAATATTTGCCAGATTATGCAAAATAAAAAGGCCATGCAAAAAATGCATGGCCTTTCTTTATTCTCTTGTGTGATTAAATAATCAGGCGCCGAATGCCTTCTGCAGAGGCGGTACGGTTTGTTTCTTACGGCTCATCATGCCGTTAACCCACATGGACTGTCCCTGAAGCTTGCCATTAAAAGCTTTCTCAATGATCGCCGGTTCATCGGACACAACCATAAGATCGGTTCCTTCCTTGACCACGTCAGTAAGCATAAACAGCACTGAATGCCGCCCTTCAGCTTTGACATCCTTTATTGCATTATAAAGAGCTTCACGGATATCAGCAACCTGATCCAAAGTAGCAAGTTCAATCTGGCCAATGCCAACTTTTTTGCCGTTCATATCGAAATCCTTGTAATCGCGGAAAACAAGATCTTTGATGGGTACTCCTGCGACAGAGGATTTGGCTTTCAACATTTCCATGAACAGCGCATCCTGGTCAGTAACTCCGCTGATTTTCAAAAGCGCGGCCACAGCAGCCTTGTCCTCTTCGGTACAGGTGGGTGATTTGAAATTAACAGTGTCGCTCAGGATGGCGCAGAGCATACCGCCGGCGATATCCTTGGGCAGATCAACATTATTGTTCTGATACATTTCCAAAAGAACAGTACAGGTACATCCAACCGGCTTAGCATAGAAGAAAATAGGGCTGCCGGTAGTTATATCGCCTATCTTATGATGATCGACAATAGCCACGACATTGGCACTGTCGATATTGGCCGGAGCCTGAGCAATATCGCTGAAATCGACAAGGGCCACATCCTTGCCTGCTGCATCAGTCAGTACCTGTGGTGCAGTCAGGCCGAATTTCTCGAGAACCACTTTACTCTCCGGATTCAGGTTATCAGCAGATATCTGCATACAGGCAACGGCATCTGTACCGGTTGCTTTCAAGTAGTTCGCATAGGCAATGGCAGCGGTTACAGAATCGGTATCAGGGTTGGAATGACCCACAACGGAAACAGACATAACAGATCCTCCTTAAAAATTTATTAGTTGATAAAACGAGACAAAAACAATCCAGTTTGTATGTTGGAAAAGAAAATGTTTCCCTTTGCTGCTCAGTGTTAAATTGCAAATACTGAATAGCAATTCAGTAAAATAAGCCGCAATAATAGTTTGTATACAGAGACGAGTCAAGCATAAAAAAATCGTTTGTCCAAGACTCACAACCTTATCCTGCTGGCCGGAGAATCTAATTCTAATTGACCTGTAAATAAAAGCGGTATAACATAAAAATATCATTATACCTGGCTTTCAGTATTTTAAACAAATCCCAAACAAACCACCTATACTTCATCAATATGCCTGAAAATCAGCACACACCCAAAAAAAGATATCCGGCCCCTCTTATCACCTTGCTTATTCTCGTTCTGGTCGGCATACTTTATCTGGCCTGGAGCTACTTCACCGGAAGCCTGCCATGGCAGCAAAATGAAGAAGGGAAAAGTCCTAAAATAAGCTGGTTGGAGAAAGAGGCAGAAGACAAAGAAATTGTGGAGCAGATAGAAATTTCCCCGCCAGAAGAAGAGGGACAGACGACGTTCTACCTAACCCCGGGCGACGCTCAACTTACCCCTGCTTCTCCTGACGAATGCCGTCAAACGGCTGACAAGATACACCACTTCTTTGAACACCTTGACAGCCAGATTTACATCTACCGTTATACTCTTAAAGGCTCAAGCCTTGACCACTTCAGAGGCATCATCAACAAGTTGATTGCAAATCCTCCTATTGTTGTCAGGGAGACTGATGATCTTTTTGCAATACTGAACAACATGGCCCATTTCTTCCGGGTTTTGGGGCCGAAGGATATTCTGCTCATTAAAGACGTTTTAAATCATGAACAGGAACTTGTTGAGCCAACAATGGCACTTTTCTACAGGTGGTCTGAAATTGCACAGGATTGCCCAGAAGCAGATATTGACATCGATCTGCCATTGGCCGGGTTATACGAATATGCCGGATACTTTATTAACACTCTTGGCGGCCAGTCCTATCTTTTTCGCCGGGAACACTACTTAAGAGTTTTGATTCGCTATTATTCGACTCTTATAATCGATAAGGCGAACAGTATGGATGCAAACCGCTATGGCATAGACATCCGCTACATTCTTGAATCGCTTATCTCGGAAATTGAAGGAAACGTTGTACTGGTAAACAGGCAGCAGTATCTGAAAACCCTTATAACCCTGCAGCAAAAGTATCAGACCAAATACGGCGGCAATTAGCAGCTAGGTAAAAAGATTCTGCTTTTTACGTCTTGCCTTTGTGACCATTCGCAAGCAACAGCTGAAGTTACTCCTGTCCATTGTTATAAATTAGATGATCATCATTATATACAATTGTCGTCAAACGCAACGAGACGGCGTGAGATTGCTGTTGCTTGCCGAACAGAACGTATAAAGGGTACCTCACGGCTTAATACAGCCTCTTGAACCAGGACATTTCTTTCAGGTTACCTTCTGTCACCAAGCAGTCGCAACAACATCAGGAATAAATTAATAAAATCCAAATACAGTTTAAGTGCTCCCATTATTGCACCTTTGCGTATTACCGCCGCACCGCCGTTCATAATGCCCTGCTCGCCCATGCGGGTTATTTGTTGAACATCATATGCAGTCAGTCCGGTGAAAATAATCACCCCTATACCGGAAATTACCCAGGATATCATTGTACTTCCCAGGAAAATATTAACCACCATGGCAATGATGATGCCGATAAGTCCCATGAAGAGAAAGGAACCCCAACTGGAAAGATCTTTCTTGGTGATAAAACCATAAACGGCCATGGCAGCGAACATTCCTGCTGCAATAAAAAAAGTGGCCGCTACTGATGTCATTGTATAGAGAAGCAGGATTGCCGATAAGGTCACACCGTTCAGGACAGAATAGACAACAAATAAACCGGTGGCAGCCTGGGCTGATATACGCTCAATCCTGGCGGAAAGATAAAAAACCAATCCCAGTTCCCCGAAAATAAGACCGTAAAATACCATTTTATTGCCGAATACAAACTGTAATGCAGCCTGGGAGTTAACGGTAAGAAAAGCAGCTAAGCCCGTCAAACCCAGGCCGATTGCCATCCAGTTAAAAACTTTTGCCAGGAAAATAGTTGAGGCCTCGGTTGTGGCCTGGGCAATAGCACTTTCGTTGCTGTTGTAGCGGTTTAACATTTTTGTCTCTCCTTTAGATACTCTTCATAATCATACTTTTTAAAAATAACAGCGCACAAAAATATTATGCGATGTTTACTTTCATTTATGGCATTAATAACTCATCATAACTATATATTATAGTGTGAAAGAAGATAATCATATTTATTAAACTTGCAAGATCAATCATACGTACCATAGGGAAATGTAAATGAAAATTGCAATCAGTGGCAAAGGCGGGGTCGGAAAAACTACCATCATGGCGTTGCTGGCCAGCCAGTTCAGAAAAAAGGGCAAAGAGGTGCTCATCATTGATGCTGATCCAAGTCCGCATATGGCCCAAACCCTTGGCATAAAGGATATTAACAAAATAAAACCCATTGCCGAGATGACGGAACTCCTTGTCGAACGTTCCGGAAAAGTCCAGGGTTCACCGTTTTATCAAATCAATCCACAGGTAGATGATTTGCTGCAAAAATTCATGATCGAGCAGGATGGCATCCGACTCATGGTTCTGGGAGCCATACAGACAGCCGAGGGAGGATGCGCCTGTCCGGAGAATACCGTGCTTAAAAGAATGCTGACTAAGCTCTTGCTCTCGCCAACACAGGTTGTATTGCTGGACATGGAAGCCGGTGTAGAACACCTAGGCCGCGGTACCATAGCCGGGGTTGACCATCTGTTAATCGTAGTTATACCCTCAAAATCAAGTGTGCGGACAGCGCTGAAAATAAAGAAACTGGCTGTTGATTCAGGTATCCCGAAAATTTCCTTTGTGGGAAACCTTGTGCAGGATGAGGATGATGTAGTCTTTCTTCAGGATGCACTTGGTGAAAAGTTGGTCGCCATGTTCCCTGATTCGTCTTTAATCAGAAAAGCTGAACGTAACGGCAAACCGCTAACTGAGTTAACCGCGCAGGTGTCTGAAGCACCCGAAAAACTTGTGAATTTCTTGCAGGGGGGAATGGAGAATATTGAATAACTGAAGATTGGCACACTATTGAGTGCAGGAAATAATGGGGCTGTACAGTCTTTACCCGGTCTTCCTGCCGCTGGCAAGTTTCATGATGATATCATTTGAATGCTTCAGCCTGCTGACCATTGTTTTAAACAGATGCCTGGTGGCGTCAGGGTAATTCTCAATGACTTCGTAAAGTTTATCACCTTCAAATCTCCTGAGAGCAGAACTCCCCTTTGAAAATACTGATGCTGACCTGTTTTCTCCGGAAATGGCTGACATTTCCCCGATAAAGGACCCGGGTTGGTTAATTTCTGCAATCTTCTTGCCGTTCTTAACAACAATTACAGCGCCCTGGATAAGCTCGTAAAAGTCATTGTCAGAATCACCCTCTCGAATGATGATGCCCCCGTCTTCATACTTCTCCACATCGGGCGTGACCAGATAGGCCGGTAGGCTTTCCTTGGTCAGCACGGTACGCTTAAGAACTTCATCCACGCTTGTAACACCTTCACGCGCCTTCTGCAGAGCTGCCTTGCGAAGCGGCACCATGCCTTCATTGATGGCAGTCTTACGCAGTAAATCCTCAGGTATCTCGGCACTAATGGCTTTAGCCACCTCATCGGTAACTTCCATGAGTTCAAAGAACCCTACCCTGCCCTTGTAGCCCCCTCCTTTGCAGAGAGTGCAGCCATTAGGCCCATGTATTTCCAAATCCGAAAGTTCCTCAGGATCAAAACCGGCTAAGGTCAGTTCCTCCTCTGTATAATGTTTTACGATCTTTTTGCAATTGTTACAAAGTCTGCGGCCGAGTCGCTGTGAGAGTACCATGGTAACCGAGGATGCTACCAGATATGGTGGAATACCGATGTCCACAAGGCGGCCAATGGTTGCAGCGCTGTCATTGGTATGCAGGGTGCTGAATACAAGATGACCGGTCATAGCAGCCTTGATGGCAATTTCCGCTGTTTCCATATCACGAATCTCACCAACCATGATGATATCAGGATCCTGACGGAGAAAGGCCCTCAAAGCGGCGGCAAAGGTCATACCGATTTCCTGGTGCACGTTAACCTGGTTGATACCCTTGAAGTTGAATTCAACCGGATCTTCTGCAGTCAGGATCTTTGTGTCTTCCCGGTTCAAGGCATTGAGCGCTGAATAAAGTGTTACCGTTTTACCGCTACCGGTGGGCCCGGTGACAAGGAGCAGGCCTTGCGGTCTGTAAAGACAACGTTTCAGCGTCTCAAATGTTTTTGTTTCAAAGCCCAGCTTTGTTAGGTCGACGTTTAAACTACTCTGGTCAAGAATACGGAGAACAATACTTTCGCCAAACAGGGTAGGCAGGGTGGATACACGGAAGTCAACCGCCTTGTTTTTCCCCAGTTTCATCTTGATGCGCCCGTCCTGGGGCACTCGCCGTTCAGTGATATCCAGGCTGGCCAGGATTTTTACCCTAGAGACGAGAGCATTCTTGATTGAAAGCGGCAGGTTCATTGATTTGTAGAGAGAGCCATCCATTCGATAACGAACCTGGAAGTTTTTTTCATAGGGTTCGATATGGATGTCAGACACCCCATCCTTGACCGCCTTGATCAGTATACCGTTGACCAGCTTTATGATCGGGGCATCGGAATAGGAGTATGACTCCATGGATTCATCGTCACTGTCATCTTCTGCACCAATCTCAAGCTCGCCGGCCGCTTCTGAAGCTAGGGCACCAAAGTCGTCTGCCACCTCTTCGACCGAGACCTCTTCCTCCTCCTCAACCTCCTCTTCATGATCTCTGTACAGGGCGTACTCTTCATCACTGATCTTATAATGGGTCCGGTAGGCCTGAACAATGTCCTGCTCCGTGGAGACACAAACAGTCAGCTTCATTTTGACAGCAGCCTGTAATGATTCTACTGCAGAACTATCTGTCGGTTCTGCCATGGTAACCTTAAGAGTATTGGTGCTGGCAGCAATGCGCAGAGGAAATGCCATATATTCCTTGGCTATTTCATAAGGCATTATTTTCAAGACTTCTGGCTGAGGTGTTTCCCGAGAGATAGTTATTGCCGGGTAGCCATATATCCGGCTTAAAACGTTAAGAATTGTTTCCTCATCAATATGACCGAGCTGAACAAGTATCCGGCCCAGCCGCATATTGTTTTTCTTCTGGAGTTTCAGGGCGCGGTCAAGTTGATGCGCAGTGATATAACCTTCTTTTCTGAGCAGTTCACCGATGCGGACTCTGCCAGCACCCGACTGGTCCTTGACTGTACCGCTGAGACTTGACTTGCCAGTGGAGCCGGCCTGTCTTCCTGGAGCCGGTCTTGGAGGGGTGCCTCTGTATTTTTGAGGGGTTGCCATAAAGAACTATCAGAAATTATCCATATATGAAGATTTACAATAAGATGCTTAAAACAATTAATTAATTTACACCTTACACATAAAAAGTAAAACAAAAAAACAGGCGGACCACATGCAGCTCAATGCTGCATGTGGTCCGCCTGAATATTTTTCCAGGTAAATTATACCCGAAAACTGTTCTTTTTTTTAAAACAATCCTGTGACCTTACCAGTATCCGTGTCAACATCAATACGACGGAAGGCCGGATTAGAGCTAGTTCCCGGCATGAGGCTGATAGTGCCGGCACAGGGGCAGAGGAATTTGGCACCGGAGTAGATCAACACGTCGCGGATGGGCAGACGCCAGCCTTTAGGCACACCCTTTTTGGTCGGATCGTGACTCAGGCTCAGGTGGCTCTTGACCATCATTGTTGCAAAATCCGCGTACTTCGGATCGTTTTCCAGCATCTCTGCCTTGGCATTGGCCTCGGGCTGCCAATCGACACCGTCGGCTCCATAAACCTCTTTCGCAATGATCTCGACTCTGTCTCGCAGTTTCATTTCAAGGGGATAGAGGAATTTAAAATCGTTTTCTTCGTTACAGGCATCGATAACCGCATCGGCAAATTCCAGGGCTCCGTCACCACCCAATTCCCAATGCTTCGATTCAGCGCACCGGGCACCGGCTGCTTCGGCAATTCTGCGGACGACTTTGCACTCTTCATCTGTGTCGGTATAAAAACGATTGATGCAGACCACCGGATTGATCCCTGCCTTGCGGATCACATTGATCAAATGGACCATGTTCTCGCAGCCTTTCTCAACAAGTTCCACATTCTCCTTGGTATAGGCATCATCCAAAGGCTTGCCGGCAACCACCTTGGGCCCTCCGCCGTGCATTTTCAAAGCCCGGATAGTAGCAGTCAATACAGAGACGTGGGGTTTGAGGCCTGAAAAACGGCACTTGACGTTCCAGAACTTCTCAAAACCAATATCAGCGGCAAAACCGGATTCAGTGATATTATAATCAAAAAGTTTCAGGGCGACCCGGTCGGCGATGATCGAGGACTGACCAACAGCGATATTGGCAAACGGACCAGCGTGGACCAGACAGGGATTGTACTCAGCAGTACACATCAGGGTTGGATTGATGGTATTGCGCATGAAGGCGGCCATGGCATTGCCCACTTCCAAGTCGCGGCAGGTAACAGGTTTACCGCTCTTGTCAAAAGCCACGGTGATGTCATTGATCCGCTCCTTAAGATCAGCCAGATCCGTAGCCACCGCCAGGATTGCCATCAACTCGGACCCCACGGCAATACCGAACTTGGACTGCATTGTAAAGCCGTCATAACGGCCGCCAAGGCCGATTATAATGTTTCTGAGAGCCTGGGCACAAAAATCAATTATCCAGCCCATCTCCACCCGGGTGGGATCAATATCAAGCCGACGCATTCCGGTCAGCCTGGCAAGCTGCTCATCGTTATAATTCCGTTCATGCTGCATACGGGCTGTCAGGGCGACCATGGCCAGATTATGAGCATTCATGATATCATTGATATCACCGGTAAGCCCCAGAGAAAACTCGGTCATAGGTATCAGCAGAGAGTTCCCTCCCCCTGCTGCTGTACCTTTGACATTCATGGTCGGACCGCCGGAAGGCTGACGCAGAGCACCGCCCACATTAACCCCCCGTTTGCCCATACCCTCCATCAGACCACAGGAGGTGGTGCTCTTGCCCTCTCCCAGAGGTGTCGGGGTAATGGCGGTCACCTCAATGTACTTGCCATCCGGCTTATCCTTGAGCCTCTCGATGATCTTCAGGAAGTCAAGCTTGGCCAATCTGCCCATGGGCAGTACCTCTTCCTTCAGTAACCCAAGCTTCTCGGTCCACTCCTCCGGAGTCGGCATATTTTTTTCAGCAGCTTCTGATATCTGCCAGTCTGCCATTTCCACTGCGTTATAAGCCATGTCATACCCTCCTCAATTTCTCATAAATTTTTAGTAGTACAATCACCCCAAACTTTCGCGAATTTACTTATTGACTTCAGGGAAAGCAGAAATCACGATCACAAACTAATAACAACAATTTAAACCAAAAAGCAAGTAGAAATACCTATATGTCTGCCTCAATCCCGTCAAAAACAGATGGGTATTTTTGTTGAAACTTATGAAGCAGCGGGATCATGACCTCCCGCATGGAGGGCTCAGCCCCTTTTGAGGTGCGGAGTTTGAAGATATGTAGCCACTCAAGAAGATTGGCAAAGGTTATCAGCTCTGTTTTACATGAGTTGGGCAAAACCGTCCTGGCTGCCTGAGGAGAAGAGGTTTCCAGAAGCTTGAGATAGATTTTCTCCGTATCCTGCATTGCCTTTTCCCATAAGGCGTATTCGTTGCTGTCCTCTTTGAAAAACATGGGCCTGATAAAAGTAACCTCATTGCCAAACTTGTCCTGACTGTAGCGACAGTATCTCTGGCTTTCCTGCAGGTAGGAAACCGGCCTGTGTCTCACAATCTCATGGGTGATGGCTCGATTCACCACAAAAAGTACGGCAACATGCCGGTGTTTTGCCAGAAGGTTTGCAGGGAATGCGTCAACTTCTTCAAGGGGAACTTTTTCCACATGCACTCCTTCCTGCTTCATCAAACCTCTTTCCGGGAGTAGATCTTCATAAAAGAGCGGATGACAACTGCCGAGATAGTGAGCAATTGCCTTGACCATTTTTACTGTAGGATTTGCCTGATAGAGTTCCCTGAATGCCCTGACGCTTGCGGTGATGAGAAGTTCCTTTTTAGCAGTTCTGTCCACCTGCAAAAACTTCGGCATCAGGTTGAAAAACTGATTGGCTATTGATTCCGCATCATACAGAATCTTCAAGGTCAGAACAGCCATCTCTGTGACTGAATTATGACCATGCTTTATGATGTTACGAATAAAAGGCTCTGCTGACTCAGATGTAATTTTATCTTCGCTCTTGTAGCAAATACGGCCACAGGCTTCAATTCGTATCGACAGACTTTGTTTATCCAGATCTTCAAGGATTTCACAATACGGTGCAATAACTTTCATCTGGTTCCCATAGGTGATAATTGAATAATTAACAGCTGCACTTGCATTGACTTCCACCAATCATTCCAGGGTGATCGCCCTTCCAAAAAGGTGACAGTTCCCGCAAATTTTCAATGATCGGCGGCAATTTTTCGAGGATAAAGTCAACTTCATCCTCAGTATTGTAAATACTCAGGCTGAAACGTATTGAACCATGCGCAGCAGTGAACGGTACCCCCATGGCACGCAGGACATGGGATGGTTCAAGAGAACCTGATGTACAGGCAGACCCGGAGGAGGCACAGATACCAAATCTATCAAGGTGGAGCAGAATTGCTTCCCCTTCCACGAATTCAAAACTAATGCTTGTTGTGTTGGGCAACCGTTCAATTTTATGGCCGTTAAGCATTGAATGGGGTATTTTTTCAAGCAGCCCCTGCTCCAGTTTGTCGCGCAAGGCCTTGACACGGGTATTTTCGTCTTCCATACGGCTCCCTGCAAGTTCACAGGCCTTACCTAATCCGATGATGGAAGCTACATTTTCGGTACCTCCCCTACGGCCATGCTCCTGGTGCCCTCCAATCAGAAATGGGGCAAAGGGGGTAGCACGGCGGACATAAAGAACCCCGATACCCTTTGAGGCATGCAGCTTGTGTCCTGAAATAGAGAGAAAATCGATAGCCGAATCCTTATTTAAATCGATAGGTATTTTACCCACGGCCTGGACGGCATCAGTGTGAAAAAGTATACCCCTGTTTTTGGCAATTTCTGCCATCTGCGCCACAGGAAAAATAACGCCGGTTTCATTGTTCGCCCACATTACGCTGACAATAGCTGTGTCATCGGTCAGGCTTTCCTCGTATCGCTGCAGGTCAAGCATACCCTCTCTGTCCACCGGCAACTGGGTTACCTTGTGCTTATGTCCTGTAAGTTTATCTATATTTTCACAGAGATTCTTGACTGCAGGGTGCTCTACCCTGGTTGTGACGATGTGTCTTTTTTCGGGAAATGCCTGGAGGGCGGAAAAAATTGCTGTTGAATCACTTTCTGTCCCGCAGCTTGTAAAAATAATTTCATCAGAGGAGGCGCCGACAAGGCTGGCTATTTGGTCCCTGGCTTCCTGAAGCACTCTACCGACCTGGCCACCAAAGGAGTGCATACTGGAAGGATTTCCATACAAGTCTGAAAAATACGGCAACATGGCCTCAAGGACTTCCGGAGCCACTCTGGTCGTAGCATTGTTATCCATATAGACCACTTTGTTGCTCATTTTTTAACCTCCTCAACGATCAGAGTATCAAGGACCTGTTCGCGCAGTTTTTTCTCAACGTATTCCTTCAGTGTAGTCTGGGAGGCCACGCAGCTGACACATGCCCCCCGCAGAGAAACCATGACAAAATCGCCATCAACATCGATGAGCTCAATATCTCCGCCATCCTTGCGCAAAGCCGGCCGTATTTCCCTCTCCAGCACGTCCTCGATCATTTTAATTTTCTGTATATTGGTCAATTTTTTGGCAGCACCCTCGGTCTTGGCCTCTTCCCGCGCCTCTTTCCGAACCTCGAGAATCAGTTCTTCAATACGCTCATGGCAGTTACCACAGCCGCCGCCTGCTTTGGTAAAGTTGGTAACCTCTTCAACTGTCTTCAAATTGCTTTCCTGAATTGCTCTCTTGATTTCAAGGTCGGTTACCCCAAAACACTCACAGACAACTTCTCCCTGGGCCATGGGGATAGGTACGCCGCGATAATTGGCAATTGCAGCTTCCAGGGCTTCGCGGCCCATTACTGAGCAGTGCATCTTTTCCTTGGGCAGACCACCCAGATACTCGGCTATATCCTCATTGGTAATCTTTTCAGCCTCTTCAAGGCTTAAGCCCTTGATCATCTCTGTCAAAGCGGAGGATGAAGCAATGGCGCTGGCGCATCCAAATGTTTTGAATTTTGCATCTTCAATCTTGCCCTCAGCATCAAGTTTGAATGTTAAGGTAAGCGCGTCTCCGCAAGCCAGGGAACCGACTTCGCCCTTACCACTTGCATCTTCGATATCCCCCACATTACGGGGATTTAAAAAATGATCTTTAACCTTGTCTGTGTAGTCCCACATAGCAATCTAAAACTCCTGAAATTGAAAAATGATATTGAAAGAACCAATGAAAAAATTGACATACTGTATCCGTGGCCTGAAAAGAACAGGACAGCCAGTTAATGCAGCTTAAATCACAGTACTGTTAATGCTTGACATCACACCATAATTTTTTGATATGCAAAAATCAACCTGTATTCGCTCTGTCCTCATCTTTCCGCTTTCGGTTTTTTCGTTCTTCTTTATTTTTTACTGGTACCGGCCGACTACCTGAACAGTGAAAGAGAGTAAAATCTTCAACTCCAGACTGTTAAATGGTTCCCTTTAGCCTTTTGCCTTATCACCCGGCACCTTGACCCCTCGATCCCTTGTGTCAATCGTCGGCAGTTGCGTATGCCGACAAACCTTGACGCCTATAGTTTTACAACAGCCCTATTTCAGCCAGCATTTTCTTGGCTGCTTCAAATAAGTCTTCCTGTTTTTTTCTGTCCCGGGCCTCAACGTAGAATCTGACCTTGGGCTCTGTCCCTGAAGGCCTTATCATAAGCCAGCTGCCATCGTCCAAAACCATTTTCCTGCCGTCAATATCTATAATTTTTGCAATTGTTCTCTCTTCTTCCCCTATCCTGATAACTTTACCTGCAGTGTATTGTTCAAGGCGTGATAGTTTTGTCATCAATTCCTGCCCCTGACTGCTGACCACCACACCATCCTTGGCCGGATAGTAAAAACCGTGTTTTTCCTGGATTTCGCTCAGGTACTCACCCAGGTTTTTACGGAGTGTCATGATCATATCAAGACCAAGTAGCATACCTATATATGCATCCTTTTCAGGTGTATGGCCGATTACACTAATGCCATCTGATTCTTCAAAATATACCAAAGCCTTGCCGATCACAGGTTTGAACTCCTTGAATCCCACGCGGGATTCAAAAACCTCCTCTCCAAAGTCTTCTGCCAGCTTGTTGGCAAAATTGCTGGTTGCAACTGTTTTAGCCACCATGCCCGACAAACCTTTGTGCTCATGCAGAAAGTGATATGCCATGGCACCAAAGAGATTCATATCAATTTCCACTTTACCATCGGTCATTCTGACCCTGTCCCCATCCGGATCAATTACAGCGCCAAGTTTTAAACGTTCCGGCCTTGCCGCAAGAAGCTCCATGACCGGCTTCATATTAGTCGAGGAGGGCTCAGGGGCCACCCCGCCAAAGGTAGGATCTTTTTCGCCTCGAAGAATAATCAGCCTGTCATGTGGTCCACCTTCCAATCCACCTGTAATCAACTTCCTGATATGCAACCTGCTTGCTCCATGCACGCAATCCACTGCCAGAACAACATCTGGATCGTGGGCAAATCCTGATGTAATAGCATCATAATCAAGACCATGGCGCTCCCTGTTCCTGCGCACCCTATTTATCCATGTCTCCAACGAGTCAAATTCCCGCACCCTTTTCCTGTCCTGGGAAACAGCTATGGGTAAATCTTGATCTATTATTTCCCGGGCTTTTTCTGTAATATGGCCTGTAATTAATGAGGAGGCAGGACCGCCGTCAGAGCCGTTGAACTTGTAGCCGCCGTATTCAAGCGGATTGTGGCTGGGTGTAAGGTTTATAGAGAAGGCGGCCTTAAGCTCCAAAAGGGCTGCTGAAAGTACCCCGGTAGTCGACTCGCCCGCATAATGGACAATTATTTCGTTTGCGGCCAGAACATCCAAGACGCTCTGGGCGAGCAGTTCTCCTCCAAACCTGTTATCAAATCCAAGGACACATCCTTTGACCTGCATTTCAGAAAATGTTTCCACACCCAAGGCTTTTGCCAGTTCAGCATCGGACGCAACCTCCTTGTAAACTGCAAGAATTGCCTGGGTCACCTGACTTACTGACTTGATATATAAATCTTTGCCGATAATGCCCCGCCAGCCCGAAGTACCAAACTTTACAGGCGTCCTCGGCTTGCCCTGATTGGTAACTATTTCATCCCGGACCAGTTCATAAATCCTATCAATTTCTTCCTGCCAGATGACAAATTCTGGAGCAGTTTTTTCATAGTTATTTCTGCGTGTCACCAGTTCTTTAATCAGCCCAAAATAGTCACTGTGGCCATGATCACCCTTTTGAATATGTTTTGCCACAAGTGACCCCATTTCTCCAGACCCAGACATAGTTCCCTCCTCTGCTCGGTATCACAATGTTAGAAAGATCATTTACTTTTGGCAGATTATTATTTTTTTTAAAAGTGATTTTTATCAGTGTAACACAAAGCAATCTATCCTCTTGCGCCAAATATAAAAAAAAGCTTTACTAACAGATAAAAAGGGGAAACAATAGTTGACCGTTTATTTCAGATTTACTATAAAAAATATCCTTCGGTTGACGTTCCGCCCAATTAGGCCGCGGACTTCAAAACTATAATTTTGTATGTAATTCTTTTGGCTCAGGAGAAAAAAATGGGAAAACACGATAATGCCTTAATTCTTTGGTTTGAAGAAATTGGAATTGAAGATGTACCACTAGTGGGGGGCAAAAACGCTTCGCTCGGCGAAATGTACCAGAAGCTTACCTCGAAAGGAGTTGCTGTACCCCACGGATTTGCCATAACCGCATATGCATACCAGTATCTCATTAAAGAAGCCGGCATTGCAGATGAAGTGCGGGACGCCCTGGCAGGACTTGACACCCATGATCTGCATAATTTACAGGCGCGCGGCGAAAAGGTAAGGAATATAATCCGCAACGCAGAATTCCCCGATGACCTGCGCCAGGCTATTATCGAATCCTACAAAAAAATGGAAGCAGAATATGGAGCTAATCTAGATGTTGCCGTACGTTCCTCCGCCACAGCGGAGGACCTTCCTGATGCTTCTTTTGCCGGTCAGCAGGAAACCTACCTCAATATCAGAGGGTATGATGCCCTTATTGATGCCTGCAAGAGATGCTTTGCCAGTCTTTTCACCAATCGCGCCATATCCTACCGTCATGACAAAGGCTTTGGCCAGTTTGATGTCTATCTTTCCATTGTTGTTCAGAAAATGGTGCGCTCAGACTCCGCCTCTTCAGGAGTAATCTTCTCCATTGACACTGAGAGCGGCTTTAAGGACGCGGTATTTCTGACTGGTGCTTGGGGGTTGGGAGAAAATGTTGTACAGGGTGCTGTCAACCCTGACGAATACTATGTATTCAAACCAACCCTGAAACAGGGCAAGCGGCCGATTGTAGGCAAAAGGGTTGGTTCCAAGGAAATGAAAATGGTCTACAACACCGATCAGAGTGCTGATGACCCGGTTGCCAATGTTGAAACAACCCCTGCAGAGCGCGCCAGCTATGTTCTGAACGACGATGAAATCCTTAAACTGGCTGAATGGGCCTGCATCATTGAAGATCATTACGGCAAAGCCATGGACATAGAATGGGCCAAGGATGGGGACGGTGGATCCGTGGGCACAGGCGGCCTTTTCATTGTTCAGGCCAGGCCGGAAACGGTCCATTCCCAGGCAGTGGCCGGCACTATGGAAACTTTCAAGCTTAAAGAAAAGGGCAATGTTCTTGTGACGGGTTTGGCGGTTGGCACCAAGATCGGCCAGGGGCAGGCCAATGTCATTAAAAATGTGGAAGGCATCCACAGCTTTCAAAAAGGCCAGGTCCTGGTCACAGACATGACCGACCCGGACTGGGAGCCGATCATGAAAATCGCCGGCGCCATCGTCACCAATCGCGGCGGCCGCACCTGCCATGCCGCCATTATCTCACGTGAGCTTGGCATTCCCTGTGTCATCGGTACGACCGATGCTACCGACATTATCAAAACCGGGCAGGACATCACGGTCTCTTCCGCTGAAGGGGAAACCGGCTATATATATGAAGGCCTCCTTGATTTCGAGATAGAGAAGCTCGACCTCGGCGAACTGCCGAAGACCAAGACCAAGATCATGATGAACCTGGCCATTCCAGAAAAAGCCTTCACCGAGTGCCAGATCCCCAACGATGGTGTGGGCCTGGCCCGTGAGGAGTTCATCATCAACTCCCATATCGGCATGCACCCGCTGGCCCTCTTCAACTACGAAGAGCTGAAAAACTCCGATGATCCAGAGAAACAGGAAATCGCCAGGGTCATAGACGAAAGAACAGCAGCCTATACGGATAAGAAGCAGTTTTTTGTTGACAAGGTGGCTGAAGGGGTTGGCCGTATCGCTGCAGGATTCTACCCGAATGATGTTATTGTCCGGCTCTCCGACTTCAAGAGCAACGAATATGCCAATCTCATCGGCGGCATTCTTTACGAGCCTGAGGAGGAGAATCCTATGATCGGCTGGCGCGGCGCTTCCCGGTATTATGATCCCAAGTACCGTCCCGCCTTTGAACTGGAGTGCCAGGGGCTCCTGAAAGCGCGTAATGATATGGGGCTCAACAACATCAAGCTCATGGTGCCCTTCTGCCGGACGCCGGATGAAGGCAGGAAGGTAATCGAGGTTATGAGGGAATGCGGCCTGGTCCAGGGTGAGAACGGCCTGGAGCTTTACGTGATGTGCGAGATTCCCAGCAATGTTATCTCGGCCGACGCCTTTGCCGATATCTTTGACGGGTTTTCCATCGGTTCAAACGACCTCACTCAGCTTACCTACGGCCTCGATCGTGATTCCGGCCTGATCGCCGGCATTGCCGATGAACGGGACGAGTCAGTCAAGGAAATGATCCGTATGGTTATTGCCACCGCCAAGCGTCGCAAAAAGAAGATCGGCATCTGCGGCCAGGGCCCCTCCGACTTCCCTGAGTTTGCTACCTTCCTGGTCGAGCTTGGCATCGACTCCATGAGCCTGATACCGGATACCGCCATCAAGACCAGGTTGGCAGTGGCGGCCAAGGAAAAAGAGCTGGGCGTCTCCCCTGAATAATAAGCATACTGCACATTTATCATAAAAAAGGAGGACCGAATTCGGTCCTCCTTTTTTATGATAACAAATGTGATTTTACAAAATTGATGTAAAAGTGATTTCTGAAGCTTTTAAGTTACCTATCAGCCGAGGTATCATCAACTTTATTCCTGCAAAGCATCTGCTGCCGATTTGATAATATGAACGTCTCTTTGAGGAAACGGAATAGTAATGGATTGCTCTTCAAATACCTTGTAAGCGGCTTTTAACAGATTGTGCACCTCCAGGCCCTTGTCCCTCGGATCCTTGACCCAGCAGAGCAGTTCGAAATTTACAGAGGAGTCTGCAAAGGCCCGCAATCGCACCCTCGGTTCCGGGTCTTTTTCTATATTGCTGTTGCCATCTGCGACAGCCAACAGAACATTTTCCACCTTTGCAAGATCGCTGCCGTATGCCACACCTACAGGGACCCTGATCCGGAATCGTGGTATCGGAGCACTTTCATTGATTATTTTTGAATTGGCGATAATTGAATTTGGAATTGTTACCAGCACATCATCTCTCGTCTTAATACGTGTGGAACGGATGCCTATCTCCACCACCTCACCCCGCTCTCCGGTGTCCAAAATAATATATTCACCCACCTTGTAGGTATTATCCATAAAGATGGAAATACCGCCAAAGAAATTTGCCAGGGTGTCCTTAGCTGCCAGAGCCACTGCGATACCTGCAATTCCGGCCGAGGCAAAAAGCGGTGTAAGGCTGATCTGCCATATAGAAAGCAGCCAGAGCAGACCGGCAATGATAACCACCACCCTGAGAACGTTTTTCAGGAGCATGAAGAGGTCTGTACCAATCTTGCCTTTCTCATGGGCCCCTGCCATATACTGTTCAACCATCCAGTTGAATGTCCTGATCAGGGCAGTAAGCCAAAGGATAAGAAGTATACTTTGAGTAACCTGAGGCAGGATTAACTGCCAGGGATCACTAAGTGGACCTGCAGACAGGGCATGCAATACACCAAAACCAAAAATTGTCCAGCAGATTGGGGCATGCAGATATTTAATAAGTTTATCGTCAAAATTAATCTTTGTCTTTGCAGCAATTTTGCGCAGCACGCGATCAATGAAAATATCGACGGTTTTGGCCAGAATTGCATAGATAAGGATAATAACAAGCCGTTTGATCAGGATATTTTCCTGCAGGATTCCAAATTGATTTATAAAGGCAGAGAGTTCCATAACAAATACAATGTTTCAGTTACAAATTTGCGCTATCGGTCCAAATTTTTTTAATCTTCCTTCTCTTCTTCAAGCTTCTTGGCTTCATTAATCAGCATGACAGGGATATCATCCCTTATTTCATACAGCAGTCCGCAGGAGTTACAGACTAACCCATCTTTTTTTTCAGTTAATTCAACCGGACCTTTACATTTTGGACAGGCCAGAATATCAAGCAGTTCCTTGCTGATCATGATCCCTCCTCATAATATATCAATAAAAATTTTACTCATCCTTCTGAAGTGCCATCGCGTCATCCTGGAACTGCATATCATAAAGCATTTTATACACACCTCCGAGGGGCAGCAATGAGTCATGGGTTCCTTCCTCGACTATACTGCCATCCTGGATAACGATTATCCGGTCGGCATTGCGAATGGTCGACAACCGGTGCGCTATGACAAAGGTGGTACGGCTCTGCACCAAGTTTTCGATGGCCTGCTGCACTTCCCGCTCAGACTCTGTGTCAAGAGATGATGTCGCTTCGTCAAGAACAAGAATAGGAGCATTCTTTAAAATTGCCCGGGCAATGGAAATCCTCTGGCGTTCTCCGCCAGACAGCCTGGCGCCTGACTCTCCTATAACTGTATCAAAGCCTTGCGGAAGATGCTGGATAAAATTAAGGGCATGGGCAGCACGTGCCGCTTCTTTGACCTGCTCAAAGGTGGCATCCGGACTACCGTAAGCTATATTATTGCGGACAGTATCGTTAAAGAGAATTGTCTGCTGAGTGACCATGCCAATCTGGTTACGCAGTGATTTCAGCGTTACATCGCGGACATCTATTCCATCAATAGTGAGAGAGCCGCTGCTCACATCAAAAAACCGTGGTATGAGATTGACCAGTGTAGACTTGCCACCACCACTCGAACCAACCAAAGCCAATACCTCACCGGTTTTTACCTGCAGATTAATATCTTTCAACACCTCTGTTTTAGGATCATACTGAAACCTGACATCTTTAAATTCTATCATGTCTCTAACTGTAGGCAACTCTATTGCATCCTGTTTTTCGTCTACGTCAAGCTCGACGTCCAGCACATCAAAAACTCTCTCTGCTGCTGCAATTCCCTGCTGCAAAACGCTGTTGACCCTGCTGATGCTTTTGAGTGGTTCATAGATCATAATCAATGCTGTCAGAAAGGAAAAGAAGGTACCTGGTGTGGAAGCGCCGCTTAACACCTGACTGCCGCCAAACCAGACAACCAGCGCAATGCCAATGCCGCCCAAAAGCTGCATAAGGGGGCGTGAAATTGCACCTATTCTTACATCACGCATGACAATACTAAAAAGTTTGTCCAGTGTTTCAGCAAAACGCCCAATCTCATACTGTTCCATACAGAAGGCCTTAACTATACGCGTGCCTGTAATAGTCTCGTATAGAATATTTGACACCTGGGCTGTCGTCTGCTGGTTGCTTCTACTGAGCCGTCTATGCCTGCGCCCAAAGTTGACAATGGGATAAATGATCACCGGCAGAAGTATCATGGCAATAAGGGCAAGGCGCCAGTTCATATAAAAAATGACAAAAATAAGGAAAAATATCTGGCATGTATCTTTAATAAGGCCCACCAGAACATTCGAGACTGCTCCCTGGATCAGGGTCACATCTGAAATGATACGGGAAATTAATTCACCGGTGGGAGTCTTATGAAAAAAAGCAAGCGGAAGTGATTGGATGTGCCTGTAAAGATTGTTCCGCAAATCTCTGATAACCGATTGCCCAACCTTTTCCAGGAGATACTTATAGCTGTAATCAAAAACCCCCTGAATCAGAAAAATAGTTATGATTGCCAGGGGAACGACTTTGAGCATGAACGCATCCTGGTTGAAAAAAATCTCATCCAGCATGGGCTTGACCATATAGGCCTGGGCGCCTGTCATAACTGCCACTATGATCATACAAGTCATGGCAGAAACCAGCCAGCCCCGATATGGCTTGATGTATGTTATTAAACGTTGAATTGTTCGTTGTTTCTTCATGGGAAAGGCAGCAAAATATTTATTTCAAACCCACCAATTTCTCTGATCGATAATAACGGGGCAGCATGTATACAATTTGCATGGCAGTCTGCTTATAGTAGGGTCAACGGAAGTCGGCAAGGAAAATATGAAATCATTTTCGTAGATTCAATCTCATTCAGTAAATTAAGATTGGCAGAAATCATTTCTGCTTCAGTTGGACCAGGGTAGCGCCCCACCCTCCTTCTCTTTCACCGGCCAGCTTGAATTCCTTTACTTCAGGAAGCCTGCCAAGTATGGCATGGACTGTGCGACGCAAATTGCCTATACCTTTTCCGTGGATTATACGGACCTGAAAAATATTTGCCTTGCTACACTCATCCAAGTAGTCCGGAAGCAGATACTTCAGATCCTTTGGTGAAAAATTGTGCAGGTCAAGGACTCCGTCAATAGGTATTTTGACTGCTCCATTATCATCTGTATCCCATGCATCAGTCATGGGGACTCCCTGCCGTAATTAATTCCCTGACAAGCCTTGCCACACGTTTGGAGGCTCCGGGTTCCCCTAACTGTTTACAGATCTTGGCTAATTTATCTTGCATAGCCTCTGCGGCATCATGATTAAGCAGCAGCGGCAAAATTTCCTTATAAATATTTTCAGGCGTTGCCTTATACTGCAGCAGTTCAGGCACCACCTCTTTTTCGGCCACTAAATTGACCAACGATGCATATTTCACTTTGATAAACGGTTTGGCCAGCAGATAACTGACCAAAGAAACCCGGTAGCACACCACCATAGGCACCTTAAGAATAGCCAGCTCCATGGTCAGGGTGCCTGATGCTGCCATGGCTGCATCACAGGCAGCCATGGCCCCATAGCGCTCATCTTTTATAATACGAATATCCAGCAGACTGTCAACCCGTCCGCAATGCATTTTAATTTCACCTTCGGACAAGGTAGAGGCAAGAGGCAGCAGGAAAACACATTTTTTCATTTTACTGTTCAGCATTACAGCTGTCTGCAGGAACAGCGGAAGAAGTTTTTTAATTTCCTGTCTTCGGCTCCCCGGCATGATGCCGATAACAGCGGCATCATGATCTATGTTATATCTTTTTTTAAATTGAGCTGGAGTCAATGTTGTATGGACATGATCCAGGAGGGGATTGCCTACAAAGTCAACAACTACTCCATGTTCCTGGTAATACTTTTTTTCAAAGGGCAGGATTACAGCCATCCGGTCAACATATTTTTTTATTCTCTCGATGCGACCTTCCCGCCACGCCCAGATCTTTGGGCTGATATAATACAGGACCGGTATGTTGTATTTTTTTGCCCTGCGGGCCATTTCAAGGTTAAATCCTGGATAGTCAATCAATATGAGCAGATCCGGACGGGCATTTTTAAAACGCTCTTCCAGGATATGCATGGCAGACCTGATATCTTTCAGCCGGTTGAACACTTCTATTATTCCCATGACAGCCAGGCTGGAAATATCATAGATAAGATTGACACCTGCCCCGGCCATTTCAGTCCCGCCAATCCCTGACAACTGCCAGCTGCTGTCCAAACTTTTCAGTTCCCGGGCCAGATTCGCTCCATGCAGATCCCCTGAAGCCTCACCTGCAATTATCATGATACGTTGACCAGGCTTGGACGTATCCGTGGAATTTGGTAGCGGGGATGATCTCAAAGAATTTACCCAAAAGTGGTCAGTAATAAAACGACTTAAG